>WBZU01001042.1_pt1 | contig 21912 bp, 23 predicted proteins | sample 5204311 | NCBI WGS metagenome assembly WBZU01 (sample SAMN12344359, study PRJNA552823) | activated sludge metagenome | biome: Activated sludge suspended growth; feature: Nitrification reactor; material: Wastewater; isolation source: activated sludge from nitrification reactor of wastewater... | reverse complement strand
CGCCAAGCAGACAGCCGAGAAACCGGTAGCCGAACAACTCCAAATCGCCTAACCTTCAGCACGACTCGTTGATCACTGCGCGTGACTCCACGCCGATCCGAAGTCCACCACCCCACGGGGCACTGTCCGCTCGCCGCCGCGCTTGTTGAGAAGTCAAACCCCAAATACCAAGGGTGGGGTGACGCAGTAATCTTCGCGGCCTGCACAGCTGCCCGAATCGGAGAAGTATCGGGATGTCGAGCCCGAGACATCGACACCAAGAAGTGGAATTGGACGGTCCGCCGCCAGACGACGCCTTCCCCGGGTGAACTTACTGAGGGAACTGCCCACACAAGTGGTGGCGGACTCGTGGATAAAGGCACGAAGGGACGAAGAGTCCGCGTGGTCCCGCTGATTCCTCAAGTGCAGGAGACGGTACTTCGGCGCCTGAAAGCTGTTGGGAATGAACCTGATGCACGACTTTTCACCGGCCCTCGCGGTGGTCCGATTTCGACCGCCGGGCTCCGCCGGGCGACTCATTGGGACGAAGTAGTCGCTGCCCTCGGATACGAGTACCTAACACGACACGGGCTTCGCCACACCGGCCTTACCTGGATGGCGGACAGCGGCATCAAGCCTCACGTCCTGCAGAAGATCGCCGGCCACGGAAGCCTTACGACGACACAGCGTTACCTGCACCCGGACCACGAGACTATTGCCGCGGCCGGCGGACTGCTTTCGAGCCACTTGAGCGAAAGAGTCAGGCCCAACCTCCGCCTGATGTGAAAGCCGTCGCGGCGACTCGCAGAATCGCCAGCGGCAAACCTTTGCTACACGACAAACCCGGCGAGTGTCATATGCGTTCGGCTCGAAGTCGGGCAGCGGCGTGAATTGCCTTGAGAAACGGCATATCTTCTTCCTGCACGGACGGCGCTAACTCGGCGTAGGGACGGATGGACTCGTGGTCTGGTTCCCCGCGGTACATCCACGCCGACCAGGCGTCGTGGACGTCGGAGGACCGGGTGTCCTCACCCTTGGCGCGCAGGAGGACGGCGTAGAGGATAAAGAGGTAGTCAGAGTCCTCTGGTACGTCAGTACCACTCGGGAGGCAACTCCGGATCAGTTCCGCGTCGATATCGAGATAGCTCATTTCATGAGTCTGCCGATGAGAAGCACGATGTACAGCAACCCGAAGACAACGGGCACGATTCGCTCAACGCCCCCCAGCTCGCGGAATACTTGACCCAGACGGCGACGGCGGGAGGTCCCATCTTCGCCAGGCATGAGCGTCGTCCACTCGTCGGTGTAGGGCTGGATGGGCAAGTGTTCCGCCTCGATCTGGTTTATAACGATGAACTTGGCAGTGTTGAGCTGGCGGTACACGCGAAGCAGCAGCCACCAACACACCGATACAGCGACACCAGCTAGGCATACGGCGCCGAACCGCAGGGTGGAGTCGGGCTGCGTTGCGGAAAGACCCACGACGGCGACAAGCGTGGTGTTCACGGTGAGGAAAAAGGCGTTGGCCACCGCGCGTCGCGCGGAAACACGATCCGCCATCTCGACGGCCAGCTTGTAGATGTCCAGAATCTGGGAGGCCGATGGCGCTTCGCCAGACTCGCTCATCGCGCGCCGCCCACCAGTTTCTTTAGGTTTTCCCAATTCCATTTGTACATCTTGTCGGTCGCCTTGGCTGTTGTCGGGCGGGTGTTATTGCCATCCGCGTATCCAGCCAGGAGGAAGTAGTTCACACCTTCGTCCTGGGCGATGCCGAGCTCGATACCAACACCGGTCGCAAGGTCGGTGTACTCACCGCACAGCACGATGACCAATCCACTCGCACGGATGCGACGCCGAGCCTCTTCACGCCACTGTGTAGACGCCGTCTTGATCGACCAATCACACACTTCAAACGGCGAATCGGGATTCTTCGACTGGCCAACTAGCAAGTCCTTCAACCGCGCGTCGTTGTCGTAATCGAAACTGATGAAAGCTCGTTGTGCCATGTGTGCTCCTGTTAGCCAAGGCTCCGCCCGGATAGCGGCCGGCCTAGCCCCAGACACTGCCAAAAGGCACCGACAAGCTGCGGATCTCGAGTCCCAGCGTCCCAATTGACTCCACACAGGCCCGAAGCGGCGCAAATTGGCTTTGCAGTCTCAATCTCAACCAGTTTGTGGGTGAGACCCGAGTGTGGTCCCAAATTGGTCCCAAATGGCCCCTAGTGCCACCCCCCAAAACCACCTCTGACCTGCGTCGGGCTGACAGGATTTGAACCTGCGACCACTTGACCCCCAGTCAAGTGCGCTACCAAGCTGCGCCACAGCCCGTTGCCGCCCGCCGAGGCGGGCGGCAGGTCGAAAGCCTACCGCAGACCCGCGCCGCGCCGAATTCGGGCACGCCCGGTCACACCTTCAACAGCCGGTACAGTCCGATCAGCCCGACCACCACGATCGCCGCCCGCAGCGCCGCCGGTGAGAGGCGCCGTCCGTAGTGGGCCCCGAGCCACCCGCCCACCAGCGACCCCGCGGCGATCAGCCCGGCGGCGGTCCAGCTGATGCGGTCGAAGGCGACCAAGGTGTAAGAGATCGCCGCGACGATGTTGACCAGCAGCGACAGCAGGTTCTTCGCGGCGTTCATCCGCTGCACGCCCTCGGGCAGCAGCGCGCCCATCACGCCGATCAGCAGGATGCCCTGAGCCGCTGTGAAGTAGCCGCCGTAGACACCCACCGCGAAGGTGCCCAACACCAGGGCGGCCATCCGGGCCGTCGAGACGTGGGAGGCTGACCGGCCGGCGGCCTCGGCCCGCCGGCGCGCGTAGGCCTGGATCCGCGGCCCGGCGATCACGAGAAGTAGCGCCAGCACCAGCAGCACCGGGACGATCTGGGTGAACACCTTCTCGGGCAGGTGCAACAGCAGGAATGACCCAATCACCGCGCCGGTCACTGATGCGGGGATCTGCCAGCGCAGCCGACGCCATTGCCCGGCCAGCTCCTTTCGATAGCCCCAGGTTCCCGACACTCCCCCGGCGACCAACCCGATCGCGTTGGACATCGTTGCGGTCACCGGCGGAAAACCCAAAGTCACCAGGGTCGGGAAAGTGATGAGTGTCCCCGAACCCACCAGCGAGTTGATCGCCCCGGCACCCATGCCGGCGAGAACGATCACCAGCATCTGGGCGACGGACACCTGAGGAACTGTAACCACTCGCGGCGTTTCAAAACCGATGGGGATTGCCAAGCCCCGAAACCGTTCTGTGGATTGAATTTTCAGTTCGGGGAAAGTCAGTCGCCACTGTCGCCTTGTCCGCGCCCAGGCAGATTCTCGAGTTTGACCCACCATTCGGAGCAATCCATAAGGGAGTCTGTGGAAGTATCGAGGTCCGATGAGCAACGTAACCGACACCACCGTCGACACCGGCACGCACACTGTGTCTTCGGATACACCGAGGTGATAGGTGTCCGCGGAATCTCTGGGCAGCCGGTGTTTGGCTCAGACGCGCAACACTCAGGGACAGAGTCGCCCAATTGAATAATCGCATGCAAAGGATAGTTCGTCGTGCTGCTGGATTTGAATCAGTTCGTCGAATCCTGTTGAAATACTCCGGCCGCAAGTCCAAGCAAATCAACCGGGTCCACCCATTTGACATTCAGTACCATGTCGACACCAGTGGCTGGCTGCATGGGGCTTTGCTCGGGTCGGGCGACGAACGAGATCCTCTCGCGAATAGTGGATACGGCGGTTCACAACCCAGCATCATCCGTGCTGCCCTGAACTTGATCGCCGAAAAGGAAAGAACCGCCTTTGTTGATTTAGGATGTGGCAAAGGGCGGGCGCTGATAGTAGCGAGCGAGTTTCCATTTCGATCGATTACTGGGATCGAAATATCTCCAGAACTCGCCCGGATTGCTGAGCGGAACACCAGAGTTGTGGCGCAAGAGCATCCTGAGCGGACGCCGATAAGTGTCGTAACGGGTGGCGCCCTCGATATCCACTCATTGCCGAGTGGAGACCTCGCGATATACCTGTACCATCCTTTTGGCAAGAGCCTTATCGAGCGGCTCATGAAAAACATTGAGTACGCGCTCGGACAGGAAAAAAGGACCATCTACGTCATTTATTACAACCCAGTGTGGGGTGAAGTCTTTGATGGATCGCCCCTACTGAGACGCATATCTGCGACTACCACTCCCTATGACGCCACCGAAATAGGCTACGGCCCCGATGCCACGGATGTGGTCGTCATTTGGCAAGACTCCCACAATGCGCCGTCGGATATTCCTGAAGAGGCTGCCAAGAGGATTGTCCGCGCTGGTTACCCGGGTGGCTGGCACGCGGAACTCACCGACTTGCCCGAGTAAGTGGTTCGAAACGGCTACCACCTGACGGAGGCGGCATCGCCACTCAACTCGGTCCCGCTGGCACCAACCTCGAATACTCAGCGGCCCTTCAGTTTCCGCTTCTCCCGCACCCGGACGTTGATCCGGATCGGAGTGCCCTCGAAACCGAACGACTCACGCAGCCGGCGCTCCAGGAAACGCCGGTACCCGGCCTCAAGGAAGCCGGAGGTGAACAACACGAAGGTCGGCGGGCGCGCAGTTGCCTGCGTCGCGAACAGGATCCGCGGTTGCTTGCCGCCGCGCACCGGCGGCGGGGTCGCCGCGACGACCTCTTTGAGCCAGGTATTGAGCTGTCCGGTGGAGATGCGGGCGTCCCAGGAATCCAGCGCGGTCTCCATGGCGGGCACCAACTTCTGCACGGCCCGTCCGGTCATGGCCGAGATGTTCACCCGCGGCGCCCACTGCAATTGGTGCAGTTGCAGATCGATCTCGCGGTCCAGCAGATAGCGGCGGTCCTCATCGACCAGATCCCATTTGTTGAACGCCAGCACCAGCGCCCGGCCGGCGTCGATCACCATCGACAGCACCCTCTGGTCCTGCTCGGTCAGCGGCTGCGAGGCGTCGACGAGGACGACGCACACCTCGGCGGCATCGATGGCGCTGTGCGTGCGCACCGAGGCGTAGAACTCGTGGCCACTGGCCTGTCCCACCTTGCGGCGAAGCCCGGCCGTGTCGACGAAACGCCATATGCGGCCGTCGAGTTCGATCAGCGAGTCGACCGGATCGACTGTCGTCCCGGCGACGTCGTGCACCACCGAACGCTCCGCGCCGGCCAGCCGGTTCAGCAGCGAACTCTTGCCGACGTTGGGCTTGCCGATGAGGGCCACCCGGCGTGGGCCGCCGGTCGTGGGGCCGGCCTCCGACACCTCGGGCAGCGATTGGAGAACGTCGTCGAGCAGATCGGCCACCCCGCGGCCATGAATGGCGCTGATCGGGTGCGGCTCGCCCATCCCCAGCGACCACAGCGCCGCGGCGTCGGCCTCACCCTTCTCGTTGTCCACCTTGTTGGCCGCCAGGAACACCGGCTTGCCGGAGCGGCGCAGAATGCGTGCCGCCGCCTCGTCAGCCGCGGTTGAACCGACGACGGCGTCGACGACGAGGATCACCGCGTCCGCGGTTTGCATCGCCACCGACGCCTGGTCGGCGACCTTCTGCTGCAAGCCCTTTGCGTCCGGTTCCCACCCACCGGTGTCCTGCACGACGAAGCGCCGGCCGCTCCACAACGCGTCGTAGGACACCCGATCGCGGGTCACCCCCGGCAAATCCTGCACGACGGCCTCGCGGCGGCCCAGGATCCGGTTGACCAGAGTGGATTTCCCGACGTTGGGCCGACCGACCACCGCCACCACCGGTGGCGGACCGCTTGCCTCACCGGAATCGTCGGGAAAATCCTCACCGAGGATCTCCCAGTCGCTTTCGTCCGACCAGGTGCCGTCTTCGGTCATCGCACCGCTCCCGTCCGTTGTTCGACGAGATTCCGCAGATGGGCGATCACCTCGGCCTGGGTCATGTCACTGGTGTCGACGATCAGCGCGTCGTCGGCCGGACGCAGCGGTGAGACGGCACGCGTGGAGTCCAGGTGGTCGCGGCGGATGACGTCGGCCAGCACCGTCTCAAACTCGTCGGGCAGACCCGCCGCCATGTTCTGGGCGTTGCGGCGCTGTGCCCGGGTCTCGGCCGAGGCCGTCAGGTAAATCTTCACATCGGCGCCGGGCAGCACGACGGTCCCGACGTCACGTCCCTCGACCACCACACTGCCGGAGCCCTCGGCCAATTCGCGCTGGAGGCGGACCAACCGCGCACGAACCTCAGGCACGGCGGCGACCGCGGATACCGAGCGGGTCACGTCGTCGCCGCGGATGAGCGTCGAAACATCCTCTCCGCCAAGGTAAGTCTGTTCGACATCCGGATCGAAACCCACCGAGACGGGAACGTCGGCGGCCGCGGCGATGGCAGCCGGGTCCTCGAGGTCGACGCCGGCGCGCAGCATCGCCAGCGTAGCAATCCGGTACATAGCACCGGTGTCGACATAGCGAGCCCCCAGCGAACTCGCCAACCCCCTTGACACACTTGACTTTCCGGTGCCCGCGGGCCCATCGATGGCGATGACGACACTCACAAACCCACCGCCTTGTACAGTTCCCCGACCTCTTTGCGGGTCAGGGCCCGAATGCTGCCGGGCCGCTGGTCACCGAGAGCCACCGTGCCGATATCGGTGCGTACCAGGTTCAGCACCGGGAACCCCACATGGGCGAGAAGCCGCCGGACGATGTGCTTGCGACCCTCGTGCAGGGTCACCCGCACCAGGGTCTTGCCGGGAACGGTGTCCACGACGGCGAAGTCGTCCAGTGCGACCGGTCCGTCGTCCAGTTCCACCCCGGCGCGCAAAGTCCTGCCCAGCCCGCGTGGAACCGATCCGGCGACGGTGGCCAGGTACGTCTTGGGCACTTCGAAGGAGGGGTGCATCAGCCGATGCGCGAGCTCGCCGTCATTGGTGAGCAGCAGCAGGCCTTCGGTGTCGGCGTCCAGCCGTCCGACGTGGAAGAGCTTCTTGTTGCCACGCACCCGGTGCTCCACCAGGTCCCCGACGCACGGCCGTCCTCGGTCATCCGACATGGTGGAGTGCATTCCCCGGGGCTTGTTGATCGCCAGGTACACCATGGAGTCGTCGAGGACGATCCTGGTGCCGTCGACCCGGATGTCGGCGGTCTCGGGGTTCACCCGGGTGCCCAACTCGGTGACGAGCCGGCCGTCGACCTCGACCCGGCCGTCGGTGATCATCCGTTCGGCAACGCGGCGTGAGGCAATTCCGGCCTGCGACAGCACTTTCTGCAACCGGACGCCGTCGTCATCGGGCATGTCAGCCATCACCTTCGGTGTCGACGTCGAAGTTGACCGGCTTGTCGGGCGCGGCATGTCCGGCGAGCTTTGCGAACCGCGGCTCGCTGTCCAGGGTTTCGCTGAGGTCGTCGATGACGTCGACGTCCGGCAGCAGCGGTGCGATATCGGGCAGTTCGGCCAGCGACGACAACCCGAGGCGCTCCAGGAACAGTTCGGTGGTGGAGAACGTGGTGGCGCCGGAATCGGGGTCGGTTCCGGCCTCAGTGATCAGTCCTCTGGCGACCAGAGTGCGAATCACCGCGTCGACGTTCACCCCGCGCACCGCGCTCACCCGGGCGCGCGTCACCGGCTGCCGGTAGGCGACGACCGCAAGGGTTTCCAGTGCGGCACGGGTCAACTTGGATCGCGCCCCGTCGAGCAGGAGTCGCTCGACATAGGGCGCATAGCGGGAACGGGTGTACATCCGCCACCCTCCGCCGGTCTCGCGCAGGTCGATCCCGCTCTGCCGGGCCGCGTAATCGTCGGCCATCTTCCGCAGCGTCTCGGCCACGTAGTGCGCGGGCTGTTCGGTCGCCGAACCCAGTGCCTCGGAACTCACCGGCATATCGACGATCAGCAGCAGCGCCTCGAGGATGCGGACCAGTTCGTCCTCGTCGATTATCTCGTCGAGGACGTACTCGGACTCGGACTCCGCGGTGGCCTCCTCCGCCTCGACGGCGAGGTCGGCGTCCCCGGCCACGGACTCCCCGGTGTCTTCCTCGGTCATCATTCTTCCCACTCGGCTCTCATCAAGTCCTCGTTCGCCAACCGGTTGCCGGTCCACGAAACCTGCAGCATCCCAAGCGGTTCCGACTGCTCGAATGCTACCGCCCGCGAGCGGTACAGCTCGAGCAAAGCAAGGAACCGGCCGACGATCTGGATCGGCTCGTCGCAGTCGGCCACCAGGTCCGAGAACGACGCCCACTGCCCCACTCCCCGGCGTTCGAGAAGGTCCAGCAGCCGCTCGGCCTGCTCGGGCACGGAGACCCGGGCCGCATGCAGATGGTCGGTTCCGACCGTGGGAACCGGACGGGGGGTGAATGCCGCCGCGGCGATCTCGGCGAAGCTCTGCGCGTCGACGCCGATCATCACCTCCGGCAGCAGATCGGAGTACCGCTCCTCCAGTGCGACCGACCGCGGGTAGCTGCGCAGCGCCGCTGCCTCCAGTTCGGCGAACATCTCCGCGACGTGTTTGAAGGCCCGGTACTGCAGCAACCGGGCGAAAAGCAGATCGCGGACTTCGAGCAATGCCAGGTCTTCGGTGTCGTCGACCTCGCCGGCCGGCAGCAGGCGCGCCGCCTTGAGGTCCAGCAGGGTGGCGGCGATCACCAGGAAGGCGGTGGTCTCGTCGAGTTCGAGGGCTGGCCCGATCTCCCGGGTGTAGGCGATGAACTCGTCGGTCACTTCGTGCAGCGCGACCTCGGTCACGTCCAGGCGCCGGGCGAAGATCAGCTGCAGCAAGAGGTCGAACGGGCCCTCGAAGTTGTTCAGCCGAACCCGGAAGCCCTTTTCCGGTCCCGCCTCCAGGCCCGGGTCGGGCATTGCCTGTGTGATCACTTGCCGAAGCGGTCGATGACCTCGCGGGCCAGAGCCCGATAAGCCTGTGCGCCAGTGGATTTCGGCGCCCACGAGGTGATGGGCTCACCGGCGACGCTGGTCTCGGGGAACCGCACGGTGCGGGTGATGACGGTGTCGAACACCAGGTCGCCGAAACGCTCCAGCACCCGGGCCATCACCTCGCGCGCGTTGACGGTGCGGGTGTCGAAACGGGTGACCAGGATGCCGCTGATGGCCAGCCTCGGGTTCAGCCGGTCACGCACCTTGTCGACGGTGTCGGTCAGCAGCGCCAGACCGCGCAGCGAGAAGAACTCGCATTCGGTCGGGATGACCACACCGTCCGAGCAGGCCAGCGCGTTGACGGTGAGCAGGCCCAGCGACGGCTGGCAGTCGATGAGCACGTAGTCGTAGCGGTCGAGGACCGGCCGCAGGGCCCGCCCGAGGCACTGCTCACGACCCACTTCGTTGACCAGCTGGATCTCGGCCGCCGACAGGTCGATGTTGCTGGGCACCAGGTCCAGACCGTCCACGCGGGTGTGGATGAGCACGTCGTCGATCGACACCCGGGGTTCCACCAGGAGGTTGTGCACGGTGTGGGCGAGTTCGTAGTGCGGGACGCCCAGACCGGCCGACAGCGCACCCTGCGGGTCGAGATCCACCAGCAGCACCTTGCGGCCGTATTCGGCCAGCGACGCCCCGAGGTTGATGGTGGACGTGGTCTTGCCCACCCCGCCCTTCTGGTTGCACATCGAGATCACCACAGCCGGGCCGTGGGTGTTCAGCGGCTGTGGTTCCGGGACATGCCTGGGAGGGCGGCCGGTCAGACCGACCGGCGCGTTCTCTGCTTCGTCGGTCACGCCGCCGCCCTCACAGAACGTGGCGGCGTGGTGAACATCGGGAGGAGTCTATCCATGCGATCTGGTTGCTGGTGGGCCATGGTCGACGAAGACCCTCTGCTCTTCGCGCAAGCGCTCATCGCTGGCGTCGGGTCAGGCCCTCGGGTGGGCGCCGGCCCACACCTCGCGCAGGGCGTTGACGGTCACCAGCGTGTAGATCTGGGTGGTCGTCACCGAGGCGTGGCCCAGGAGTTCCTGCACCACGCGCACGTCGGCGCCACCTTCGAGCAGATGGGTGGCGAACGAGTGCCGCAGTGTGTGCGGCGAGACGGCGGCGCTGATGCCGGCACGTTCGGCCGCGTCCTGCAGCACCTGCCAGGCGCTCTGCCGCGAGAGCCGTCCGCCACGGGCGTTGAGGAAGATGGCCGGCCCTCCGCGGCCGCGACGGGCCAGTTCGGGACGGCCCCGCACCAGGTAGGCATCGAGCGCGGCGATGGCCGGCCGGCCCACCGGCACCAGCCGCTGCTTGCCGCCCTTGCCGCGCAGCAGCACCGAGCGCGCCTCGGTGTCGATGTCGTCGACGTCCAGGCCGACGGCCTCGGAGATGCGGGCGCCGGTCGAGTAGAGCAGTTCCAGCAGCGCCCGATTGCGGAGGGTCAACGACCCGTCCGTCGGAGCGTCGCCGCCGGCGCCCTCCAGCAGGGCCAGCACCTCGTCCAGCGTGAGGCTCTTGGGCAGCCGCCGGCTGGGGGTCGGCGGCTTGACGGCGCGGGCCACGTCAACGTCGGTCACACCTTCGGCCGCGGCGAACTTGTGCAGGCCCCGTACCGCGATCAGGGCGCGTGCCGCCGAAACCGCCGAGAGCGGCACCGCCCCGGCGTCGGCATCACCGCGGCGCAGCGCCACCAGGAAGTCGCTGACGTCGGCCTCGGTGACATCGCGCATGTCGACGATGTCCCGTGACGCCAGGTGCTCGGTGTAGCGGCGCAGGTCGCGCCGGTAGGAGAGCAGGGTGTTGGCGGCGACGCCCCGTTCGATGGCCAGGTGATCCAGATATCCCTGCACCTGGGTTTCCAGCGCGTTCGGGAGGGCAGGAGCGGAGCGACCCGGGAATCCTGTCGCGAACGTTGTCATGGGCGCCCCTTCCGCGCAGCGAAGGCCGACGGCCGGTCCGGCCACGGCGCATCCAGCGGCCGGGTCGGCTTTCCGTCGACGACCACCGCGTGCGCGGCCAGCACCCCGGCCGCGGCTGTGGCGTTGATGATCTCGCCGGCCAGCACCTGCTCGACGGCCCGGCGCAGCGGCACCCAGTGCACGGTCAGGTCGGCCTCCTCGTGGTCGGCCTCCGGCCGCCCGACGTGGTCCAGGCCGCGCGCGAGGTACACCCGCACCGCCTCGTCGCAGAACCCGGGAGAGGAGGCGACGTCGATCAGCACGCTCCAGTACCGGGCGACCAGGCCGGTCTCCTCGCGCAGTTCCCGGGCGGCCGCGGCGGCCGGATCCTCGCCCGGTTCGTCGAGAAGCCCGGCCGGCAGCTCCCACAGCCGGCGCCCCACGGCGTGGCGGTACTGGTAGATCATCGCCAGCTGCTCGTCGTCGTCGAGGGCGGCGACGGCCACCGCGCCGTAGTGTTCGACGACTTCGCGCATCGCCGTGACGCCGCCGGGCATCAGGACGTCGTCGGTCCGCAACGCGATGATGTTTCCGCGGAAGACGGTGTGGCTGGCGGTGGTCTCGAAGTCGTGATCAGCCACGGGCGTGGTCCGGCAGCGGCTGCTGCACCGCCCCGTCGTCGTCGAGTTCCCGACCGTTGGCGTGCTGCTCGGGGATCTCGACCGGCAGCCGTTCGGCGGCCTTGTAGTCGATGGCCGCGCCGATGAACGAGACGAACAACGGGTGCGGCCGGGTGGGCCGGCTCTTGAGTTCGGGGTGGGCCTGGGTGCCGACCAGGAACGGGTGCACGTCGGCGGGATACTCGACGAACTCCACCAGATGTCCGTCCGGCGAGGTGCCGGAGAACTTCAGCCCGCTCTCCGCGATGCGGTCGCGGTAGGCGTTGTTCACCTCGTAGCGGTGCCGGTGGCGTTCGGAGACGGTGGTGGACTGATATGCCTCGGCGACAAGGGATCCCGGCTGCAGCACGGCCGGGTAGGCGCCCAGGCGCATGGTGCCGCCGAGGTCGGCCTGGCCTGCGACGGCGTCGCGCTGGTCTGCCATGGTGGAGATCACCGGATCCGTTGTGGCGGGATCGAATTCGGCCGAGTTGGCGTCGTTCAGGCCGACGGAACGGGCCGCCTCGATGACGATGCACTGCAGTCCCAGGCACAGCCCGAGCAGCGGAAGACCGCGGTGGCGCGCGTAGCGGATGGCGCCGATCTTGCCGTCGATGCCGCGGATGCCGAAGCCGCCGGGGATCAGGACCCCGTGGACGTCGTCGAGCATCGCGGCCGCACCGGCGTCGGTTTCGCAGTCATCGGAGGCGACCCAGCGCATCTCGACCTTGGCGCGGTGCGCGAAGCCGCCGGCCCGCAGCGCCTCGGCGACCGACAGGTAGGCGTCGGAGAGGTCGATGTACTTGCCCACCAACGCGATTCGCACGGTCTCCTGCGGATCGTGGACACGACGCAGCAGGTCGTCCCAGGTGGTCCAGTCGACGTCGCGGAACGGCAGGTTGAGCCGGCGCACCACGTAGGCGTCGAGTTCCTCCCGGTGCAGCACCTTGGGGATGTCGTAGATCGACGGGGCGTCGGGGGTGGAGATCACGCCGTCGATGTCGACGTCGCACATCAGCGCGATCTTCTCCTTGAGCGGCTCAGGGACCGCGCGGTCGCAGCGCAGGATCAGCGCGTCGGGGGTGATGCCGATGCTGCGCAGCGCGGCCACCGAGTGCTGGGTCGGTTTGGTCTTCAGCTCTCCCGACGGCGCGAGGTAGGGCACCAGCGACACGTGCAGGAAGAAGCAGTTCTCCCGGCCCACTTCGTGGCGGACCTGGCGGGCGGCCTCGAGGAAGGGCTGGGACTCGATGTCGCCGACGGTTCCGCCGATTTCGGTGATGACCACGTCGGGCCTCTTGCCGGAGGCATCGGGTTCGGCCATCTCCAGGATGCGGCGCTTGATCTCGTCGGTGATGTGCGGGATCACCTGGACGGTGTCGCCGAGGTACTCGCCGCGGCGCTCCTTGGCGATCACGGTCGAATACACCTGTCCGGTGGTCACATTCGCCGACCCGGAGAGGTCACGGTCCAGGAACCGCTCGTAGTGGCCGACGTCGAGGTCGGTCTCGGCGCCGTCCTCGGTGACGAACACCTCGCCGTGCTGGAACGGGTTCATGGTTCCGGGGTCGACGTTGAGGTAGGGGTCCAGCTTCTGCATGGTGACCTGCAGGCCACGGGAGATCAGCAGCTGGCCCAGGCTGCTGGCGGTCAGGCCCTTGCCGAGTGAAGAGACGACGCCACCGGTGACGAAGAGATGCTTGGTGGCGGCTTGGGGGTGCTTGCGCAATGCGGGCAACAGCAACCTCCGTGACGACGGCGCAGGACTTTGTATCGCCAGGTCCGACAACGTTCGCCGGCTCGTCGCTGCGCTCTGAGTACCGCGTTACGGAACTGGTTTGGGGCCTGCCGACCCACGGAAACTCACCCTAACACCGCTATCGGACAGCCGCGGCTGACACACCGGACGACGACGATGCGGGACGCAGTCCCGAGGAGGAGTCGGCCAATCGGCACCCGGACGACGACGATGCGGGGCCTTGCGTTCAGTGAGGAGCCCTGCAGGCCTCAACTCGCACTGTGTCGGCAAGGTTCCTCACTCAATGGAGTGTCACTGCGGGATGGTGACCGTCGCTCCCTCGCCCCGGCCGTACTTCCCGGGCGGCCCGCCGGCGATCATGCTCTGCAGGGCCAGCACGGTGGTGATCCGGCCGGATTCGGACCCGATGTCGTCGACGGTGGTCAACACGCCCCCCACGGCGGCATCGGAGCGGGCGACCGCCACCGCCGACACCCCGCTCGCGGTTCCGTCCCGGCCGGCCAGCACGACGCCCGACCCGTGCGGGGCGAGGCCGGCGGCGAACCGCGCGACGCTGACACCCTGGTTGCCGGCGTCCTCGGGCAGCGGGTCGCCGGTGATGACGACGACGGTATTGGCCGCCCCGATGCGGTTGTCATAGGTGAGGAAGCCGGTGTCGCGCAGCGCGGCGAGCACGGTGTCGCGGGCGGTGTCGTCGGCCGGCGTGATCTTGGGGTCGCGATTGATCAGCAGGGCGATGCCGAGCAGGTCGCCGGCCTGTGCGCTGGGGTCCAGCAGCGACGTGTTCAGCTTCGCGCCGGCCGGCACGACCGGCGAGTTGACCACGGACCGCAGTTTCTCCGACGCGTTGCCCTCGACGAACTCGGTGGTGAGCCCGATCGCGCCGGCCAGCTTCCCACCGGCCTGCCCGACCAGACGGGTCACTGCCTCGACGTCGCCGTCATCGGCGTCGGGGGTACGCACCAGCACCACCGACTTCCCAGCGAGTGCGTCGCGGACGATACGCCCCGACATCTGTGCATCGAATCGGTCTGCGGCGGATAGCCTTTCGTTCAAGCCACGGTTCTCGCCCTCGAGCGCGGTCATTTGCTGCTCGAGATTGCCCTTGTCTCCGCGCAGCCCGGAGACCAACGGCCCCGACAGCACACGCGCACCGAGCACCACGCCCAGGGCCAGCGCGAGAAAGACTGCGGCCAGCCAGATGACGCGGTGGCGACCCGATCGCACGCTAGGTCATCCAGCCCTGTACCCACACCGAGAGCCGGTGCCAGTAGTTGGTCAGCCATTCGAGCACCACGGCGTCAGTGCGGGAGACCCACAGTGCGGCGATGACCGCCAGGAGCACCGCCAGCACCAGCAGCGCCACCGCGCCACCGGAGATGTGGCTGCGGTACAGCGTCGCAACGGCTTTGGCGTCGACGAGCTTCTCCCCCACCTTGAGGCGGGTGAGGAACGTCGAGGGGTTGCTCTGGGCCCGGGAACGGTCGAAGAATTCCTCGATGCTCGCCGAGTGCCCGGCGCTGACGATCAGCGAGGCACCGTGATGGTCGACCAGCAGCAGCGCCAGGTCGGTGGCCGAACCCGCCGCCGGGAAGGTCATCGCCCCGATGCCGAGATCCTGGATTCGCTCGAGACCGGAGGCGTGGCCGTCGGCGTCGGCGGGCAGCACCACCTGGGCGCCGCACTTGAGCACCTCGGCACTCATCTGGTCGGGGTTGCCGACGATGAGCGCGGGACGGTAGCCGTCGTTGCGCAGGATGTCCGCACCGCCGCCCACGCCGACCAGGACCGGCTGGTACTCCTTGATGAACGGCTTGAGCGCCTTGAGGTCCTCGGCGGCGCCGGGCCCGTCGGAGACCACCACCACGTGGCGGCGGTAGACGTCGACGTCGATGTCCGGGATGCCGATGCCGTCGATCAGCAGCGGGCTCTCGCTGCGGATGAATTCAATCGTGTTGCCCGCGAACGCCTCCAGATGCGCCACCAGTCCGGTCTTGGCGTCATGCATGAGGTCGGCGATTTCCTCGTCGGTGCGTTCCACGCCGTGGATCAGGCGGCGGTCACCGGTGTAGACGCCGCCGTCATGCAGCCGCACCTTCGAGCCGTCCTTGACCTTCTTGAAGATGTCGGCGCCGGCGTTGTCGATCAGGACGATGTTGTTGGCCACCAGGACCTCGGGGCCGAGGTTGGGGTAGCGGCCGGAGATCGACGGCGAGGCGTTGACGACTCCGACGACCCCCGCCTCGACGAGCGCGTCGGCCGTGGCACGGTCGAGGTCGAGGATGTCCAACACGGCAATGTCTCCGGGGCCGACGCGCCTCAGCAGGCGGTCGATGTCACGGTCCACCCGGGCGTTCCCCGTGACGCCCGGTCGCGCGTTGGCATTACGTGAGAGAAGCGCAGACATCTTCATGCTGAGCGATTCTGTCGGCGGGTGTCCTCTTGCCGGGTTAGGCGCGCCGTAACATCAGCCACATAAGTCACAACCAGTCACATTGGTAACAGGTTGTGCACGGGGCGGTCACGGTTCGTCCCGCTCTGCCTGCGCGGCGTCGAGCAGTTCGCGGGCGTGCGCCCGGGCGGTGTCGGACTCCCCCAACCCGGCCAGCATCCGGGCCAGTTCGGCCACCCGCTGCTCGGTGTCGAGTCGGCGCACCTCACTGGCCGCGCCGCTGCTGTGCACGACCAGGTGGGTGTCCGCATAGGCGGCCACCTGCGGCAGGTGGGTGACCACGATGACCTGGTGACTGCGCGCCAGCCGGGCCAGCCGCCGGCCGATCTGCACGGCGGCGCGCCCGCCGACGCCTGCGTCGATTTCGTCGAACACCATGGTGGTGCCCTCCGCGGAGGCGGCCAGCACGACCTCGAGGGCCAGCATCACCCGGGACAGCTCACCACCGGATGCGCTCTTGGTCAGGGGCAGGACATGGGCGCCGCCCGGGGATGCCCGGTGCGCGGCGAAGCCGAACTCGACCAGATCGACACCATCGGAGCCGGCGTGGGCCAGCCCCCCGGACGGCAGCCGTAGCGGGGCGGTGTCGTCCTCGCGTGCGGGCACGGCGGACACGCTGACGGTGAAGTCGGCGTCGGCCATCGCCAGCCCGGACAGCTCGGCGGTGACGGCGTCGGCCAGACCAGTCGCCGCCGCGGACCGCATGCGGGAGAGCTCCGCCGCGGCGTCGGCTACCTGTCCGGCGAGGTCGTCGACGCGGCGGGAAAGCCCGGTGAGCGCCTCCTCCGAGACGTCGAGCTGCGCCAACCGCTTCCTGGCTTCAGCCTCCCACCGCAGCACTCCGTCGACGTCGGCCGCGTACTTGCGGGTGAGGGCGCGCAGTTCGGCCTGCCGTGCGAGCTTGACCTCCAGCGCGCTGGCGTCGGCGGGCAGGTCCGCCAGGAACCGTCCGAGCTCCCCGCTGACGTCCGCCACCACGTTGAGTGCATCGATGAGCTGCCCCGCCAGCGCGGTCAATGCGGTGTCGCCGGTGGATTCCAGGAGCGTGGCGGCCCTGCTGAGATCGTTTGTGGCAGAACGGTTATCAACGTCGCTAGCATCGGCGTCGACACCGGAGAGGGCGGCCCGCGCACCGGCCGCCGCCTCGCGAACCGCGTCGAGTTCGGAGAGCCGGCGGATGTCGGCAACCAGCGCCTCGTCCTCGCCGGGTGCCGGATCGGCGGTGTCGATCTCGGCGAGCGCGAACTTCAGCCGGTCGGCCTCCTGGGCCATCTCCCGGGCGCTGTTGATGCGGTCGGTGAGATCCCTTCGCGCGACGAGCCATTCGTCGCGCAGCTTGCGGTAGCGCTCGAGTGCCGGCGCCGCACCGGCGAACCGGTCCAGCGCCGCACGCTGTTCGTCGGACCGCATCAGTCGCAGCTGGTCGTTCTGCCCGTGCAGGGTGAGCAGACCCGTGGTGAAGGTGGTGAGGGTTTTCGCCGGCACACTGCGGCCGCCGAGGTAGGCCCGCGACGGCCCGTCCCGGTTGACCGATCGCAGCGCGATGATGCTGTCGTCGTCGTCGCGGTCGGCACCCGAGGATTCCAGGATCTCGTCGACCGCGGCGGCGGTGTGCGGGTCGAGTTCAGCCGTGGTGAAGCGGCCTTCGACCACGGCCCGAGCGGCACCGGAGCGCACCCGGGTGGCGTCGGCGCGGGCCCCGCCGAGCAGATGCAGACCGGTGACCACCATCGTCTTGCCAGTCCCGGTCTCCCCGGTCAGCACGGTCAGGCCCCGGTCGAATTCGGCGGTGGCCGAACTGATCGCGCCGAGCGACTCGATCCGGATCTCGGCGAGCATCTACCGCTCGCGCCAACTCGTCACGGGCAGCCGGAATTTGCGGACCAGCCGGTCGGTGAACGGCGCGCTGTCCAGCCGGACCCACTTCAGCGGCGTCTGGCACTTGGTGACCTGCAGGCGTCCGCCCGCGGGCACGATCGCCTCACGGTGGCCGTCGCACAGCACCACGGCATCGGCGTTGTCGGCGCCGACGTCGACGGTGATGACCGCGTTGGGATTGGTGACCATCGGGCGGGCGAACAGCGCGTGGGCGTTATTGGGCACCACGATGATCGCCTCGAGGTCCGGCCACACCACCGGGCCGCCCGCGGAGAAGGCGTAGGCCGTCGAACCGGTCGGGCTGGACACCAGCACGCCGTCGCAGCCGAACGCCGACACCGGGCGGCCGTCGATGGCCACGACCACACCGAGCACACCCTGGTGGGTGCCCTTTTCGAGACTGGCTTCGTTGAGCGCCCACCCGCGGTAAAGCACCTCGTCGCCCGAGCTGACGACCACATCGAGGGCCATCCGTTGCTCGACGGGGTAGTCGCGGGCGACGACGTGCGCAAGGATGGTGTCGATCGCCTCGGCCTCGGCCTCGGCCAGGAATCCGATGCGGCCGAGATTGACTCCGAGAACGGGGATTTCGGCATTGCGGGCCAGTTCGGCGGCACGCAGGAAGGTGCCGTCGCCACCGAGGACCAGGACCAGTTCGCAGCCGTCGGCGGACCGTTGCTCGTCCTCCACGACGTCGATCTCGGCCCCGGTGGCTCGCAGATCGGCCGGATCCAGGTGCAGGCCGCCCCGGTCGACGGCTTCCCGTGACAGCACCCGAAGGCGAATACCGTTCTGCCCCAGCGTCTTTGCGACTCGGTGGGCGGTCTCGTCGGCTTCACCCCGGCCGGGGTGCACGACCATCAGAATGGTGCGGGTCTCGGTGCCGGTCATTGCGGCCCCTCGGCGACGGCTCGCCGCACCGCGGTGTCCAGCTCCGCTCCACCCAGGCCACGATCGGTGTGCGCCCGTAACCACAGGAAGTACTCGACGTTGCCCGACGGCCCGGGCAGCGGGCTGGCGACCGCCCCCACGGTGTACCAGCCCAGTTCGGCGGCCCGGGCGGAGACGGTCAGGACGGCCTCGGCGCGGAGGCCCGGGTCGGTGACGACGCCGCCGGCGCCCACCTGGCTTCGGCCGACCTCGAATTGGGGTTTCACCATCGGAACGATATCGGCGTGCGGGGCCGCGCATGCGGCGAGTGCGGGCAGCACCGTGGACAGGGAGATGAACGACAGGTCGGCGACGATGATGTCGACGATTCCGCCGATCGCCTCGGGCGTGAGGTCGCGGACGTTGGTCCTTTCGATCACGCGCACCCTCGGGTCGGAGCGCAGCGACCAGGCCAGCTGGCCGTAGCCGACGTCGACGGCGACCACCTCGGCCGCCCCGCGGTCCAGGAGAACTTCGGTGAACCCGCCGGTGGACGCGCCGGCATCCAGCGCACGACGGCCGTCGACGTCGATGCCGAAAGCATCCAGCGCGCCGATGAGTTTGTGCGCGCCGCGGGAAACCCAGGTGCGTTCTCCGACGTCCTCGACGGCCAGCCGGGCCGTGACCGGTACGGCCGTCGCCGGCTTGGCGGCGGGCATGCCGTCGATGGTGACCCGACCGGCGCCGATGAGCTCGGCGGCCTGCTGGCGTGAGCGGGCCAGTCCCCGGCGGACCAGCTCGGCGTCGACCCGGGCTCGGCGCGTCATGCGCGAGTCAGCCCTTCTCGACCGATTCCAACGCGTCCACCAGGATCTCGTGCGCCTCCTCGAGCCGACGTCCCACGGCGTCGATGTCGGCCACGTCGACGTCCTCGGGAACCTCGGCATCGAAGCCGGGAAGGTCGGCCAGGACGGCGTCCACCCGGGCCCGGATCTGCTGCGGATCGCTGTTCATCTCAGCGCTCACGCTAGCTGATCGGCGTCGGTGAGCAGCGACCAGCGGTCCAGCGCCGATCGGGCCGCGTCGTCGGCGGCACGGATTGCACCGGGCTGGCCGGCGTCCCAGACGGCGCGGGCGACGGCCCGGACGACCGCGAGGTCGTCGGCGCCTGAGTCATGCCCGGTGGCGCTGACGGTGACGGTCCCGTCGACGACGTCGGTCTTCCATGCGGGATGGGCGGCGATCGCCAGAGCGTCGGCGTCGGTGAACAGTGACCGCAGATCCGCGCCGAGGTAGGTGGGACGCTCCTGCGGGATCGCGTAGACCGCGTCGCGGGCGTTGTTGACGCCGGTGAGCACCATCAGGCTGGGCAGGTCGGCGGCGTTGGCGCCGGCGATGTCGGTGTCGAGGCGGTCGCCCACGACCAGAGGACGGCGGAACACGCCGCGGGCCAGGGCATCCTGCATGAGCGCGGGTGCCGGCTTGCCCGCCGCGAGGGGCTCCGATCCGGTCGCGGTCCGCAGCGCCGCGACCAGGGACCCGTTCCCGGGCAACAAGCCGCGTTCGGTGGGCAACGTCGCATCGAGGTTCGACGTCACCCACAAGGCGCCGGCCCGGATCGCCAGCGCCGCCTCGGCGAGATCGGCCCAGCAGATCGTGGTCGACAACCCCTGTATGACGGCGACCGGTTCCTCGGCGAAGGTGCGGACCGGATTCAGCCCGACGGCACTCACCTCGGCGGCCAGCGCGTCGGTTCCGACGACGAGGACTTTCGCGCCGGCGGGAATTCTTCTGGCCAGCATCCGGGCGGCGCTCTGGGCGCTGGTCACCACATCGTCGGCGGAGGCGGTGAAGCCGAGTTCGACCAGGTGTGCGGCGACCTCGTCGGCCGAGCGGGTGGCGTTGTTGGTGACGAACAGCGACCGGCACGGCACGTTGTCGAGGGCCTCGACGGCGCCCTCGGTGGGCGCATGCCCGCGGAAGACGGTGCCGTCCAGATCGAGCAGAAGGCAATCAAAGTGCCGCGCAAGGGTTTTGGCGCCAACCGCCGGATGGTACGCCGAAGCCATGTCAGGCGAGCTCGCCGATGCGGTCCTCGGCGTCGGTGACGCCGTCGACATCGGCCGCCGCGGCGTTGACGAACCACTGCAGCGCTTCCTCGGTGCGCCCGAGGGCGAGCAGCGTTTCGGCATAGGCATAGAAGAGCCGCGCCGCGGTGGTTCCGGTGCGGGATGGATCCGGCGCGGGCGAGGAGAGCACCGCCATCGCCTGCTCCAGGTGACCGAGGTCGGCGCGGGCGCCGGCGGCGACGATCCGCATCTCGTCGGCGTCGTCCCCGGTGAGTTGCGCGGCTTCCGGGCTGCGGGCCAGTTCGATGGCGCGCTCGGGACGGCCGACGCCGCGTTCGCAGTCGGCGATGAGCGGGAGCAACTGTGACTTCGACCCCATCCGGCGCGCGGCCCGGAACTCGGCGAGCGCCTGCGCCCAGTCGCCGCAGTGGTAGGCCGCGACGCCGACGGCCTCCCGGATGGCGGCGATGCGCCCGGACCGCTGCCGGGCCGCCTGCGCGTGGGCGAGCGCGGCCTCGGGATCCTCGTCGAGGAGCTCACCGGCGGCGACCAGGTGCCGGGCCACGGTGTCCGCGGTGGACTTGTCCAGCGTCAGCAACTCCGCGCGGATATCAGGGGCGAGTTGCTTGGCCTCGATGCTGGGCGGGATGGGCGGGCCAATGGGCTGCGGCGCGGAGTCCGCGTCCGCGGTGTGCTGCGGCTGGGCGCGACGGGCCCGGTCCGGGCCGGAGCGCCGGGGGGCGGACGTACCTTTGCGGGCCGGCCGGCCGCGGCCGGGTTCCGCCGGACGGCGCACCGGGCGCCCCTCGCCATCGCTATTTCTTTTGTCGACCATCGCAGGTAAGGATACGGGCACCGTCGATGCGTCCACAATGCGCATTGTTCTGTCGGAATTAAAGTGAATTCATTCAGCTGAAATGGGGAACGCCCCCCGATTTCTCGGGGGGCGTTCCTAATTTGTGTTCGGCGGTGTCCTACTTTTCCACCCTGTTGGGTAGTATCATCGGCGCTGGCTGGCTTAGCTTCCGGGTTCGGGATGGGTCCGGGCGTTTCCCTGCCGCTATGGCCGCCGTAACTTTATGTAAATTGTTGATTGCCCCTGTTGTTCCGGTGGTGTGCCGGCCGCCCCTGTTTGTGGGGGTGGTGTTTTGGTGGTGGGGTGGGTGTTTGTTGTTGTTTGTGGGTTGTGGTTGCGGGTTTGTGTTGTTTGTAAGTTTTCGGCCGGTTAGTGCCAGTTCCCTGCGCGCATTGCTGCGTTTCTAGGTCTGGTCTATCGATCCCGTGGTCTGCGGGGGGCCTTATCCCACTTGATGGGTGAGAAGCCTGGTCTTGGAGAAGGTTTCCCGCTTAGATGCTTTCAGCGGTTATCCTGTCCGAACGTGGCTATCCAGCGGTGCCCCTGGTGGGACAACTGGTGGACCAGAGGTTCGTCCGTCCCGGTCCTCTCGTACTAGGGACAGGTT
>WBZU01000496.1_pt2 | contig 21922 bp, 14 predicted proteins | sample 5204311 | NCBI WGS metagenome assembly WBZU01 (sample SAMN12344359, study PRJNA552823) | activated sludge metagenome | biome: Activated sludge suspended growth; feature: Nitrification reactor; material: Wastewater; isolation source: activated sludge from nitrification reactor of wastewater... | reverse complement strand
CAAGATCACCTTCACCGGCAGCACACCGAAAGCGAACGAAGCACCCGACTTCATCACCAGCGACGACCTCTGGTTCCGCCCTGTCGATCTCCAACTCGGCCCCGACAACGCGCTCTACATCGCCGACTTCTACAACAAGATCATCGGCCACTACGAAGTGCCGCTGGATCATCCGGCGAGGGACAAGGAGCGAGGAAGGATCTGGCGGGTGGTGAAGGAAGAGGCGGTGGGGAGACTTGGTTCGAATGGAGACATCGACACCTTCATGGCTGAGAAGCACATTGATCCTACAACTGCGGGTTGGGCTCTAGGAAGTCGCAACTCAACGGTTGCCCGCCAGGCGGCCGTGATCTCGCTGAGACACAACTCCTCGACGTTGGCCGGAGGTCTTGAAGCTATGGCCATGCAACGGCTCGTTAAAGGGAACCTCCCTTCGATGCTTGCCATGGAAGTCGTTGTCCTGCAAAGCCTGAGCCCTGGTGACGGGGTTTATCTACTCAAACTTACCGACAGTGATCATCTGAGCCTCTGGGAGACTTCCGATCCGATCGCATTTGCTGGACTTCTCAGGGCTGTCGCAGCCACATCTTCACTGAGCAAGCAGCTTCAGAAGGTCATGGTGCTAGGCGCAGGTCATTCAAGTCCAGAAGTGCGCGTTGCCGCTGCAGAAGCGATGACCGCCCATCCTGCCGCAGTCCAGATTGGGAACCTCTTAGCGATGCTTCGATCAGCGCAAGATGATGACCTTACTTTGCGACATACCATAAGACTCGCCCTCCGCGAGCACCTCAAACTTCCTGGTGCCTTCGCTTCATTGAGCGACAAGGACAGGCCTCTCATCATCGACATCGCCAAAGCGGTCCCGACTGCGGACGCGGCTGCCTTCTTGTTCGATGAATGGAAAGCCAAGCGACTCACCGACTCGCTCAGCAGTCTGCTCGGCATGATCGCGCGCAACGGCTCGCCTTCACTGATCGACTCGGCCCTATCCGAAGCTCGAGAATTCAACGCCAATGAAGCGATCGAAGCTGTATCCGCGATGCACAACGGCCTGCTCGAACGCGGCACGCCGCCTCCGCCAGCATTGCTCGCTTGGGCGACAGAGCTTGCCGAGTCGCGACTTGCCCAATCCTCCGAGTCAGACAAAGCCTGGATCAACGTGCCGACCAACAACAGCGAGAGCCCGTGGTGTCTTCAGGATCGCAAGTGTGCGGATGGCAGAATGATCCGCGTCATCAGCAGCTTGAACCAAGCTGTCAAAGGCCCCGAGAAACTCACCGGCATTTTGCGCAGCCAGAGCTTCGCGGCACCGGACAAGCTCAGCTTCTGGCTGTGCGGGCATCAGGGGTTTCCGAGCACGGAGGCGAATCACAAGAACCTCGTCCGGCTCGTCGATGAGCACGACAAGGTTTTGCATCAAGCCTACCCACCGCGCCACAACGACGCGCAGCGTATCGAGTGGGATCTCGCGTCGATCAAAGGCAAGCCCGTGCGTTTTGAGATCGTCGATGGCGATAACGGCACCGCGTATGCGTGGCTCGGTGTCGGGCGATTCGAGCAAAGCGTGCTCAGCACGGAGACCTTCACCAGTGCGGACGCAAGGCAGAAGCAACTCAAGACGCTCGCCACCATCCTCCGCACCACCGCTCCGGTCGGCTTGCGCGACAAGCTCGCGGCTTTCCTCCCGCAACCAGCGAGCATCGCGAAGGCCAAGCCGCAGCCGGAGATCGACGCCTTGATCAAACAGCGCATCGCCACCTTCGCGAAAGCCAAACCCGATGCGGCGAAGGGCGAGGCGATCTTCAAAGCCAACTGCGCCGTCTGCCACACCATCAAAGGCCAGGGCGGACTCATCGGCCCGCAGCTCGATGGCGTGGGCAATCGCGGCGCTGATCGCTTGCTGGAAGATGTGCTCGATCCGAATCGCAACGTGGATGCGCACTTCCACCTGCATCAGCTCAAGCTGCGCGATGGTTCCATGGCCACCGGCTTTGTCCGTGGCGAGGTGGGGCAGGTGATGATTCTCGTCGATGCGACCAACAACGAGCAGCGCATCTCCAAAGGCGACATCGTGGAGGACACCGATCTGCCGCAGTCGCTGATGCCGCCGACCTTTGGTCAGACGATTCCTGCGGAGGCGTTCAACGATCTGATCGCCTGGTTGCTAAAGCAGTGATCACTGGATGCGATACAGCGCCTTGTCTGTGCGAATGAAGAGCGCGCCGTCGATCGCGGCAGGGCTGCCGTAGATGCCGCCGTCGAGTTTGTTCTGCGCGAGCAGTTCGAACTTCGGCCCCGGCTTCAGCACGCTGATCACGCCTTCGCGACTGCACACGTAGATGCGGCCGTCGGCCAGCATGGGGGACGAAGTGAATTTGCCGTTGAGCCGCTCGCGATAGTGCTCCGCGCCGGTGCGCGCATCCACGCAACTGAAGATGCCGCCGTCGCTGACGAAGCAAAGGTCATCACCCACAAGCAGCGGGCTGGAGATGTTCGGGCCGTTCTTCGAGTTGTGCCACACGACCTCGGGCGTTTTCACGCCTGCATACTTCAGCGCGAAGACCTCGGGCTTTCCGAACGAGGTGCTGAAGAAGACCATGCCGAGTCCGGCGACAGGCCGCGGCGACATGCTGAAGCCGAGCTGGCCGTAGCTGAGCTTCCACAGCTCCTTGCCGTTCGCCGGATCGTAGCCGTAAACCCAGTCGGCGCCGGTGCTCACCGCGGTGGGCTGGCCGTTCATGTCCACGATGAGCGGCGTGCCATAGGCCTTCTTTTGCTGGGGATTGGCGTGCATCTCGCCGCTGCGATCCGTCTTCCACGCGATTTTGCCGGTGTTCTTGTCGAGCGCGCAGACGAACTGTTTGTCGCTGCCATCGCAGTGGAAGATGAGCTTGTCCTGCCAGAGCACCGGCGTGCTGCCGGGGCCGTTTTCATGCATGATCTGCGTCTCCTGATTGCGCCACAAGACACTGCCGCTCTCCGTGGCCACGCAGGCGGTGCCGAATGCGCCGAAGTGACAGTAGAGCCGGCCTCCTTCGATCACTGGTGTGGGCGAGGCGTAGCTGTTGAGCTGGTGCACCCACTGCGGTTCCTTGACGTTGAGCACTTCGTTGTCGGAGATGATTTCGCCGCTGTCGCGATCGATGCACACGGCGCGCAGGCTCACGGAATCCAGCACGGTGACCGGCTGGTCGCCGGTGTTTGCCTTCAATCGTTTCGCGGTTTCCTCCGGCGTGGCCTGCTTTTCGATCGCGGTGGTCACCCAAAGTTGTCTGCCCCAGATGACGGGCGACGAGTAACCACGGCCCGGCAGCTCGCGCTTCCACTTCACGTGTTCGATCTCGCTCCACTTCACGGGCAAGTTGGTCGCTTCCGCGTGACCCTGGCCGTCGGGGCCGCGCCATTGCGGCCAGTTTTGGTCGGCGTGGATCGCGGCGGCGACGGAGAGGAAGGCGATGGTGCGGAGCATGGGCATGGAATGAACGTGGAGCGGGGAAGAACGTGCGAGGAGAGTGCTTGCTAGCGCGACGGTCCTGTCTTTTCACTGGGGATTCATTCTTCGTCGCCCATGCCACCGCTTCTTACCTTGCATCTGGTTGTGCTGGCATGGGCGTTCACGGCGATCCTTGGCAAGCTGATCACCATGCCATCGCTGGACATGGTGATCTGGCGCACGGGCGTGGCAACGGTGGGATTTGTGCTGCTGGGAGCCTTGATGAAGGCACCATTGCGCGTCCCAGCACGTGATGCCTGGAAATTGCTCGGTGTGGGGGCGCTGCTGGGCATTCACTGGCTGCTCTTCTTCGGCTCAGCGCGGCTTTCGACAGCGTCGGTGTCGCTGGCGGCGATGCCCACGGTCTTGATCTGGAGTTCGCTGATCGAGCCGCTGGTGGATGGCACGCGGCGCTGGAGCCGCACGGAACTCGTCATCGGCGTCGTGATCGTGGCGGCGGTGTGGCTGATCTATGCAGTCGAGTTGCGCTACTGGCTGGGCTTTACCGTGGGCCTCGTTGCGGCACTGATGGCAGCTGGGTTTACGGTGTCGAACAAGCAAATGTCCTCACGCTTTCACTTTGCCACTGTCTGCACGTATCAGATGGCGGGTGCGTGCGCCGCTGCGTGGCTCGTGCTGCCACTCGTGGAGAGACGCCTGCTGCCTGTGCTGCCCACCGGTGATGATCCAGGCTGGCTGCTGCTGTTCGCGATCGGCTGCACGGTGCTGCCGTATGCGGGTCTGGTGATCGTGCTGCGCAAGCTTTCGGTGTTCACCGTGAATGTCGTTTACAATCTCGAACCGGTGTATGGCATCGTGCTGGCGGTGGCGGTATTCGGCGCCAAGGAGCAGATGACGCCCGGCTTCTATGCCGGCGCCGCGATCATCTGCGCTGCGGCGCTGGTGGTGCCTTGGTGGCAGCGCAGAGTTGCAGTGGTCAAATGACCGGACCTGCGACGTCCTTCCATTTCGCGTGCCACTCGCGATAGATCTTGGGATCGATCTCACTCGGCTTGATCTCGCTGCGGCCGCCCCAGAAGACGTTCGTGTAATCGCAAGGAATGCCCGCCTCGGCGAGATGCTTGTCGATCGCCGCCTTGTGCTGCAGCACGAGATCGCGGTCCGAACCGTGCACGACGCCCATGATGTTGACGTTGCCGAACCGCGGGCCGCCTTCGCGCCAGTAGCAGTGTGTCATGATCGTGTGGCGGCCGACTTCGCCGCCGCCACGTTCTTCCATGCCCTTCGGCACGCGCCAGTGGAAGAGGCCGTTGAATCGCGTGACGCGCACGCCGGCCTGCGAGGGCTTCACGTGTTCGAGGAAAGTGGAGAAGCGGCCAAGCACGCCCTTCTTGTCCAATCGTTCGGCGACTTCGCAGAAGTGTTCCAGCGTCACGCCGGCCTGCTGCGCGCGGCCTGCCCAGGGTTCGGCGCAGACTTCGTCGGGAGAAAGCTCGCCCTTGAGCGCGATCAGCACTTTCCATTCTTCCTCGGTCAATGGTGTGGCCTCAGTGGTCATCATCTTCGCCGGTTCGTCGGCGCGTTCACCGATCTCCATGGTCTTGCGACGCACGTGACCGACGCCGAGGGCGAAGATGCCTTTAGCTTCCATGAGCAGGTATTCCTCCGCGCCGACGAGGCGCTTCAACACTTCGGCATGATCGGAAACCGGCGTGCCAGCGGGCACCTTCAGCGTGGTCCAGAGACGGTAGTCGCTGCCGGACACCTCACGGTCGGTGGAGCGGATTACCACGTGGCCGCTGAAGGGATCTTCTTTGAACATGAACTCGAAGGCTGCATCCAGCTTGTCGGCCGGCACCTTCCAGGCGACGAGCGCGCCGTCGGCGAGTTTGTTGGCGAGCAAGGTCTGGCGCACACGACGAATCACGCCGGCCTTCAGCATCGCGCGAATGCGTTCCACCACGGTGTCGAAGGGCACGCCGCTCTGCTCTGCGATGGCCTGGAACGGATGGCGCATGAAGCCGCGGATGCGATCCTCGGATACGGCGAGGATGCGGGCATTGATTTCTTCGGTGTGTTCGACGGGGACGAGAGCGCTCATGGGGCCGTGATCATGGCGCGGTGAGCGATGCGCGCAACATGGTGGTTTTGTGCTTCGTGCCGCGCGGGTTGCGGGACGGATGGGTTGAATTGTTGAAATGATCCCATTGCCGGTGTTTCCTCGGGCAATCGAGCACACCAAGCAGTTAGACGGTTCAACCATTCACGACTTCAACCATGAACGCCCTCACGCACACCGACGCCCACGGCAAAGCGAGCATGGTCGATGTATCGGCCAAGGCGCCCTGCAAGCGCACGGCGGTCGCCTCGGCGAAGATCATGCTCCAGCCGGAGACGCTGCGCCTCATCGCGGACAACCAGATGAAGAAGGGTGACGTGCTCGCGGTCGCACGCATCGCGGGCATTCAGGCGGCGAAACAGACGGCGGCGTTGATTCCACTCTGCCATCCCCTGCCGATCAGTTTGGCGCAGGTGGATTTCACCGTGTGCGATGACGGCATCGAGATTTCCGCGACAGCTTCGACGGTGGCGGCCACCGGCGTTGAAATGGAAGCGCTGACCGCAGCCTCCGTCGCGGCGCTGACGATCTACGACATGTGCAAGGCCGTGGACAAGACGATGCGCGTCGAGGACGTGCGGCTCGTCAGCAAGGTGAAGGAACCGGTGTAGCTGGTTACAGCTTTGCCATCACCAATTCCACGGCGTGCTCAGCGGTCAGGCCGTGCTTGTTGCGCAGGATGGTGGGCGTGCCGTGCTCGACGAATTCATCCGGCCAGCCGATGCGCACGACTGGCGTGACGATGCCGGCGGTGGAAAGCAGTTCCATCACGGCGCAGCCAAAGCCGTTGTGCAGCACATGGTCTTCCAGCGTGCAGACGACTTTCACTTGCTTCGCAAAGGACTCGATGCACGCGGCATCGAGCGGCTTGATCCAGCGAGGATTGATCAGGGCGACGGACAGGCCTTTCGCCTCAAGCATCGCCTTCGCTTTCTCTGCCGTGCTGAACATGTCGCCGAGACCGATGAGGGCCACGTCGGTGCCGTCGGCCACGACCTCGGCTTTGCCGATTTCCAAAACCACGGGTTTGTCCTTTGGCGTCACGCCGGGGCCGGTGCCGCGCGGGTAGCGGATGGCGATGGGACCCTTGTCGTAGTTTGCCATCGTCCAGAGCATGTCGTGGAACTCGTCCTCGTCCTTCGGCTGCATGTGCACGATATTCGGGATGCCGCGCAGGTAGGCGATGTCGAACAGACCATGGTGCGTGGGACCATCGTCACCGCTGAGGCCGCCGCGATCCATGCACATGCGCACGGGCAGATTCTGGATCGCCATGTCGTGAATGATCATGTCGATCGCGCGTTGCATGAAGGTGGAGTAGATCGTGAGGAACGGCTTCAGCCCCTGCGTGGCGAGTCCGCAGGCGAACAGCGCCGCATGCTCCTCGGCGATGCCGACATCGAAGTAGCGCTGCGGCAGTTCTTTCTTCATCACGCTCAGGCCGGTGCCGCCGGGCATGGCCGCAGTGATGGCCACGACCTTCTCGTCCGCCTTGGCGAAGTCGCACACGCTGCGCGCATAGATCTGCGAAAACGTCGGCGTGGCGGTGCCCTGCGTTTCGCCGGTCTCGATGTTGTATTTGCCGAGGCCGTGGAACTTGCCCGGATCTTCCAGCGCCGGTTTGTAGCCGCGGCCCTTCTCGGTGATGATGTGCAGGAGCACGGGCTCGTTGCTCTGCTTGAGGAATTCGAAGGTCTTGATGAGCAGGTTGATGTCGTGTCCATCGATCGGTCCGTAGTAGCGGAAGCCGAACTCCTCGAAAATTACCGATGAGGTCGCGGGCGGCTGTTTCGAGGCGGCGAGCACGAGGCCTTTGGCGCTTTCCTCCACTTTGCCGGCCAGGTGACGCACGCCTTTGCCTGCTATCTTTTCCACAAACGACGCCGCCGTCTGATGCAGCGAGGCATAGGTGGGATGCGTGGCGATGGAGTTGAAGTATTTCGCGATGGCGCCGACGTTGCGGTCGATGGACCACTCGTTGTCATTGAGCACCACGATCAGCTTGCGCGTGTGCTGGGCGGCGTTGTTCAGCGCTTCAAACGTAGGGCCGCAGGTGAAGGCGGCGTCTCCGGCGACGCATACCACGTGCTCGTCGGTGCCTTTCAAATCACGTCCTGCCGCCATGCCGAGCGCAGCGGAAAGGGCAGTGCCTGCGTGGCCGGCACCATAGCAATCGTGCTCGCTCTCCGTGCGCAGGGCGAAGCCGTTCAGCCCCTGATACTGGCGGATGGTGTGGATGCGATCCCAGCGGCCGGTCAGCATCTTGTGCACGTAGGCCTGATGCGCCACGTCCCACACAAACTTGTCCTTCGGCGTGTTGAACACCCAGTGCATGGCGATGGTAAGTTCCACCACACTAAGGTTCGGCCCGAGATGGCCGCCCGTTTCGGCCAGCGTCTCGATCAGAGTCTTGCGAATCTTCTCCGCCAGCGCGGGGAGTTGCTCCGGCGGCAGCGATTTGAGATCGGCTGGCGACTGGATTGGCGGCAGCGCCTCTGGGCTAGAAGAGTCGGATGTCTTCGTCATCGGTAGAAGCAGTCTTGGCAGGGGTGGCGCGGCGCGGTTGTGCGGCGCGAGATTTGTTGGTGGCCGTGGCGTCTCCGGCCTCGGCCGCGCTGGTGTCGAACTCGGTCAGGGCGGCCTTGCCCGAGCCATCGAGATCCGCGCTGATCAATTCGACGCGGCTGCGGGCAGTTTCGATGCGCTGGCGGCACAGTTTCAGCAGTCGAGCACCTTCTTCGTAGCTGCGCACCATTTCCTCCAGGGGCATGCGCTCACCTTCCATGGATGCGACGATGGCATCCAGGCGTTCCATGGCGTCTTCGAACGAGAGTTCATCAGACTGGTCGGCAGGCGCGGGCATGAGAGGGAAAGAAAGGAAGAATTGCTGCCAGCATTGAAGCAGCGGCATTGGGGCGGCGACTATTTGAGTGCAGGCACCCAGCCGCAAGCGTTAAGTCTGTGAAACCGGCGTGAAGGATTTATGCAGACGGGCAAGGGAGTGCCTTGCCCGCGCGCGCAAACATTTCGCCACGCAGACTTGCACGCAGGCTGGCAAAGCATAGAATCTCCGCCCGCCTGAAGCGCGAATACCTCGTGGTGTAATGGTAACACAGGAGATTTTGGATCTCTTATTCAAGGTTCGAATCCTTGCGAGGTAGCCACCCGGAGCGGAATGGCGCGTGCGGCCTGACACGATTGGAGCAGCGGGCGGCAGTCGCCATTGCCATGAGAAAACGATCCGAATCTTGTCAGAACCAGGCGTTTTGGTGCAAAGTGCCGTCGTGACCAGGTTTTTTTCCATCCAGGCCGGACATTGGCTCAGCATGCTGGCGGCAATCGCCAGTTCTCTGAGTGCGGCGCATGCGCTGCCCCAAACCGGCGCAGCCCTGCTGCTGGCTGGCGATCCACTCCGCATCTCAGCTCCTGAGCCGCTGCTGGAGCCGGGTGATGCATACGTGTGGAAGAAGGATGGCAAAGTGCTGCCATCGGCCACGGAGCCGGAATTCTTCACAAGCGAGGCGGCCCTTCTGGATGCGGGAGCCTACAGCCTGTTCGCCCGACGCGGCGGACGTCTGGTGGAACTGGTGCGGGAGGATATCGCGGTGGTCGATGGTCGGATTCGCGGGCCGGTCAGCGGACAGATCGCGCGGGACAAGGCCTTCAAGCTTCGACTGGTGGTCGCCGGGCGCGGCCTGGGCTTCCAGTGGTATCGAGACGACGTGGAGATGCCGGGCGAAACGGCTTCCGAATTGAACGTCCGGCCGCCGAACGCGGAGAGCACCTATTTCTGTCGCGTCACCCGTGATGTGCTCTCCGTGGACTCCGGTTATTTTGGCACCATCCTCATTTCCGAGGTGCCCAATATTGGCCAGGAAGAGGCCCGCACAGTGATTGCGGGCGCTCCCTTCTCCCTGTTTGTAACCGCGGACCGGGAAGCGCGTTTTCATCTGCGTGGGCCAGCGGGATTGCGGCTGGATGAATCGTGGGGGCCGCAGGTCGCAGAGATTAAAGGCACGATCCACGAGCCCGGCGCGTATCGGTTGCAGATCTGGGGCACCAATGTCGTCGGTGCGGGGCCGGTGATGGTGGTGCCGCTCACGGTCAAACCATTCCCCTCCGTGATGGCGGGCACCTTTGCCGGGAGCATCCCTGCCGGGAACGGTGCGACAGACAGATTTGGCGGCGTGTTTCGCATCACCGTTACCAAACGCTCGGCATGCTCGGGGAAGATCATGCTCGGCACGCACTCGCTCTCCTTTGCCGGCTCGTTCGATTTAGTAACGGAGCAGATGGCGATCAAAGGGATCGGCGAACTGGACGCCGAAGCCGGACCTGTTCACTGCGATATCAATGTCTATTCAATCGACGGCCGAACCGGTTGTGATCTGATTCTGAGCGGAGCGCTGGGCGTTGCTGCGTGCACCGGGAACAAATTCATCCCGGCTGAGCCCGTGCTCGCTGGTCGATACAATGCCTCGGTTGCGATCTGGCGGCCATGGGAGATGACGGACGCTACGCCGAACGGCTTCGGCTTTGCCGCACTGCGGCTGGATCGCTCCGGTCACATTGCCATCGCAGGCCGTCTGCCGGATGGTGATGCTTTCACGCAGCATACGATCTTTACAGATGCATCGGGCCTGGGAACAGCGGACACGGGCGTCGCTCCCATTTATCAGCTTCTGTATGGTGGTGCCGGCGCGCTTTCAGGCTCGATTGGCGTGGGCAGGAGTGATGATTTCGGAGGCACCTGTTTCGGTGAACTGTCGTATGGCAAAACGGCCACGGATGATGGCGGCCCTTACGCCGCGGGGTGGGATCCGGTCGGAGTGATGTTCAACGGTGCCAAATACAACGCACCGGCCGCAGGGCGGCGCGTGCTTGGCATCGCGAAAGCGTCTCCCAACTCGCAATTCAGGTTCGAAGGCGGTGAGCTTTTCGACTCGATCATCCAGCCCTTCACCATGGGCGTGAAGGATTACCAGGTGACGCCTGTTCCCGGTGTGACCGACGGCTTCTACGCGTCAATCAATCCGCAAACCGGGCTGATCACCGGCGCCTTCATGCAGGGGACCGCAGACGACAGTCCGCTCTCGTCCGCCCCGTATCCGCCGCCCACCGTTCGTTTCATGGGATTGCTGCTGCCGTTTCAGCAGCAGGGGCTCGGCTTCTTCCTCACACGCAAAGGCGGGCGCACCGGACAGATGTTCTTCGATCCTCTGGCATTGGAGTGATCGCGAGGTGATGCGAGGACGAGGATGCAGGGTTCGTTGGTGCTGGCTGACATGAACATCCTTATCACCGCTGGCCCCACCCGTGAGCCCATCGATCCCGTGCGCTTCTTGAGCAACCGGTCCTCTGGCAAGATGGGTTACGCGCTTGCGCAAGCAGCGAAGACCGCCGGGCACGTGGTCACTCTCGTCTGCGGTCCCACTCCGATCGTGCCTCCGGCTGACATGCGGGTAATCAAAGTGGAGACCGCGCGTGAGATGTTCGATGCGGTGCGCGCCCACGTCGGCGAGAACGATGCGGCCATCTTTGCCGCAGCCGTGGCCGACTACACGCCCGCGAAGGTGTGGGATCAAAAGATCAAGAAATCCGGGGAAACGCTCACGCTGGAACTGGTGCGCACGCCGGACATTCTAGGTTCCGCGCGCGGGGAGTTTGGTTTCAAAGGAGTGCTGGCCGGCTTCGCTGCGGAGACGGAGGACGTGCAGGCGAATGCCGAGGGCAAGTTGCTGCGCAAGGGCTGTGACCTCATCGTGGCCAATGATGTGTCCCGTCCGGGCACGGGCTTCGACGCGGATCATAATGAAGTGCTTCTCATCACGAAGCACGATCCGCCACGGCTGATCGCGAAAGCCACGAAGCACGAGATCGCGCGGGAGATCATTCGCGTGGTGGAGCGCATGCACGACGGGCGACCGCGTTGAGGGCTGTGCTCGTTCGTGCAAAACAAGCTGGCGTGCGGGGCGATTCCGGTCCATGCGAGGGGCCACATGCAAGACCTCCTCAATGCCGCCATCGAAGCCGCGAAAGCCGCCGGAAAGTTCCTGCGGGACAACTTTCATTCCGAGAAGAACGTCAATGAGATGAAGAAGTATGACATCAAGCTGGAGCTTGATGTGCGCAGCCAGGAGCTGATCACCGGCATGCTGTTGGCGCGCTTTCCCACGCACGCCGTGCTGGGGGAGGAGGGGGACACGGGTGGCGAGGGGCCGGTGGAGTGGATTGTCGATCCCATCGACGGCACGGTGAATTATTTTTACGGCATCCCGCACTTCTGCGTGTCCATCGCCGCGCGCGACCGCGTGAGCCAGAAGCTTCTGATCGGCGTGATCTTTGACCCGATGCAGGACGAGCTTTGGACCGTGATCGCGGGCGAGCCCGCACACTTGAACGGCAAGCCGATCCGCTGCAGCGGGCGCGATGAAATGTGTGATGCGGTGGTCACCGTGGGCTTCTCCAAAAGCAAGGAATCGCTCGATGCCGGCTTCGAACGCTACAAGCGCATCAGTTACAACGTGCGCAAAACCCGCATGCTCGGCAGTGCCGCGCTCGCCATGGCCTACATCGCCTGCGGGCGCCTGGACGCGTATGTCGAGGAGCAGATCAGTCTGTGGGATATCGCTGCAGGCATCCTGTTGATCGAAGCGGCCGGCGGCAAAGTGCAGCTTGAAACTGGCAGGGCGAAGCCCGGCACGATGTTTATTTGCGCCTGGAACGGAAAAGTGCCGATCGAGGGCTATCTCTGATCGTGCGCCGCCGCAGCCGGCCTGAATGCCGGCCATTCTGTCCGCCGTTAAGGACGCGCGATCGTATCACTTCCTATTATCCAACCCAACCTCACCTCATGAATCTGATCCGTCTTTGTTGCTTCGCCGCGCTGGCAGCCGGCAGTGTTTCTGCCCTAACAACCGATGGCAGGCACAAGCTGGTGCTCATCGCGGGAAAGCCCTCGCACCCGCCAGGCATGCATGAGTTTCGTGCGGGAACCATGCTGCTGGAGAAATGCCTCGCCGGCGTGCCGAATCTGGTCGTGCAGCGCGGCGAGATGGGATGGGTGAAGGATGATGCCACGCTCAAAGACGCGGATGCGATCGTGATCTACGCCGATGGCGGGAAGGGGCATCCGGCCGTGCAGGAGAATCACCTGGACACGCTCCGGGCATTGATCGCGAAAGGCGCCAGCTTCGGCTGCATGCACTACGGCGTGGAAGTGCTGCCCGAGCAGGCAGGCCATGAATTTCAGGACTGGCTCGGCGGTCACTATGAGAACTCGTATTCGTGCAATCCCATCTGGGACGCAAAGTATGACGCTCTGCCGCAGCATGCGGTGACGCAAGGCGTGCATGCCTTCACCACGCAGGACGAGTGGTATATTCACATGCGCTTCCGACCTGCGTTCGGCCACGGCAACATGCCTGCGCAAGACGGCGGCACGAGCTTTGTGCCCATTCTGGTGTCGGCTCCGACGGACGCGACCCGCGACGGGCCGTATGTTTACCCGAAGGGTCCGTATCCGCATATTCAGGCGGAAAAGGGCGCTGCCGAAACCATGATGTGGACCGTGCAACGTCCCGATGGCGGTCGTGGCATGGGCTTCACCGGCGGGCACTTCCACAAGAACTGGGGCAACGACGATGTGCGCAAAGCTGTGCTGAATGCCCTGGTCTGGCTGGCGAAACTCGATGTTCCAGCCGGTGGCGTGCAGAGCACCGTCACGGAGGCGGATCTGGCGGCGAATCTCGATCCGAAGCCGCAGCCCAAAGCCAAATGATGATCGTGCGCGTCAGGTGCGCCTTGTGTTTGCCCTTGGTGCGTGCCCATATTTTCGACCAATAACCGGCGACCATGCCGCTCCTGCCCGTTGTCCTGCGTGAACTCGCCTCCGGTGATCTCCTCGCCGAGGCGTTGAATGCTCCGGAGGTTTCCGCGTTGATCCCGGCGGATCAGCGCAGCCTGCCGGGCTTGCGCGAACGGCTGCGCCGCGTTCTGGAGCGGGATGCGGCGGTGGTGTTGCATCGTCGCTTCGCGGCGGTGGAGAATCCCGTGATTCGCAGGCTGGAACTGAATCTACAGCCGCCGCGGCGTGAGGTCGCATGGGAGCAGCCGGCCGTGCTGCGCGTGCACGCAGTCTTCTGGCATGAGCCAGGCACGCCCGTGCTGCATCATGCGAGCGTGCCCGGCACGGATGTCCGCGTGATGGGCACGGATGCAACGCAGGTGGAGAAGCGTGTGCTGGATCACCTGCGCCTGCTGCTGCTGCGCAAGGACGTAGGCCTGCGCACGCTGTCGATGCTGCCCTCAGCGGACTGGTGTTCGCTCGCGTGGATCGAACTTTCGCCCTTGCGGAACTCACCGCGGCAACTCGCCGAGCAGGAGGCAGGCAAGGAGGAGACGGTCAGCGTGCTGGCTCAGGTGGCCTCCGAATGGACCGCTTGTCGTTCGTCGCTGCCTGCGACCTTTGAGATGGCGGATCAGGCGAGGCAACTCGCCGAGGCATTGACCGGCACCGATCCGATGAGCGTGCTGTTGATCGGCGCGCCCGGAGTGGGCAAAACAGCGCTCGTCCGCCAGCTCGTGCATCAGCGGAACGAACTCGGCCTGCCCGTCACCCCGGTGTGGAGCACGAGTGCGGCGCGCCTGATCGCCGGTCAGTCCGGCTTTGGCATGTGGCAGGAACGCTGTCGCGATCTGGTGCGCGACGCAGCGGCGAAACACGCCATTCTGCACCTGGGCAATCTTTGGGAACTGATGGAGGTGGGGAAGTTCAAGGGCAACACGCAGAGCATCGCTGCCTTCCTGCGTCCCGCTCTCGCCCGCGGCGAACTGCTGGCAATCGCCGAATGCACGCCCGAGCAGTTCGCAGTGATCGAGCGCACGGAGCCCGCGCTGGCCGCGGTGTTTCATCCGCTGCACCTGAGCGAACCGCCCGCGCAGATCACGCGTGTGATCCTGGGCAAATTCGACCGCACCAGCGGGCCTCGCTATGCGGACAGCACTGCGGCGCTGGATTGGATGCATCGACTGCACCTGCGCTATGCAACCTATTCCGCCAGCCCCGGCAGGCCGCTGCGATTCCTGCGCCGGCTGTTGCAGGACATCCCGGTGGATGCCGCCATTCCGGTGCCTGCCGTGACTCGGGCGTTTGCTCGTGAGACGGGCTTGCCCGCCGTGCTGCTGGATGATGCGCTCACACTCGATCCCGCGCAAACACGTGATTGGTTCGCCGCTCGCGTGCTGGGACAGGATGCCGCTGTGGATGCCATCGTGGGATTGCTGGCCACGATCAAAACGCAGCTCACGCGCCCGCGCCAGCCGCTCGCGTCGCTCCTGTTCATCGGCCCCACCGGCACAGGCAAGACTGAACTGGCCAAGGCGCTGGCGCATTTCCTGTTCGGCAATGTTAACCGGCTCGCGCGTTTTGATCTCAATGAGTTCAGCGATCCGCTCTCGGTGCAGCGACTTGTCGGCGGCCCGGCTGTGGGAAGTGCGGAGGGATTGCTGACCGCGCGCGTGCGCGAGCATCCGTTCAGCGTGTTGTTGTTTGATGAATTTGAGAAGGCTGACCCCGCCTTCTTCGATCTGCTGCTGCAGGTGCTCGGCGATGGCAGGCTCACAGATGCATCGGGTCGCGTGGCGGACTTTTGCAACACGGTCATCATCATGACCTCCAATCTTGGCGCGCGAGATTTCCAGCGCGGCAGCATCGGATTTTCTGGTGATGGCAAGGCGGCGCTCGCATCGCAGGCGGCGCACTTTGATGGTGCGGTGCGCGCCTTTCTGCGGCCGGAGATCTACAATCGCCTCGGCGGCATCGTGCCCTTTCAGCCGCTTTCGCGCGACCTCGCCGCGCGCGTCCTGGAGCGCCATCTCATGTTGCTGCGGGATCGCGATGGCCTGCGGCTCGACAGCGTCACCCTGAAGCTGGATGCAGGCGTGGAAGCCTGGCTGCTGGAGCGCGGTTTCGATGAACGATACGGTGCGCGTCCGCTGAAGCGCGTGTTGGAGCGCGAACTCATGACGCCGCTCGCGGAAGCGATCAGCCAGATGGCCGCGGATGATGCACGTGGCGCCACAGCGGTGGCTTCATTGTCCAGGAACGGCCAGCGCATTTCCATCGCCATGAAACCGCGCCGCCTGGCACGAGCGAAGAAGGAGATCGATGCACCGGAGGCACAACGCGCCGATCTGGCCCGGCGCGCTGTGGCGCTCCGGCGGGGCGCGGATCAACTTCGCCGGTGCCAGGCCGTGCGGGACGTGGAAAACCGGTTGCCGCTGCTGGTGCAGCACGAGCGCCGGCTGCGATCCAGACGCAAGGCCGCGCAGCTGGATGATGCCGCGCTTGCCCGGCTGCATTCAGGAAAGCGATTGATTGAGTCGATCGAGAACTGCTGCGCGGAAGCCGGAATCACGGAAATGCGTTTGGTGAAGGCTCTGCACCGGTCCGAGCCCGTTGACCCGGCAGTCGAAGACGTGGCCCTGCAGGCTCTGGTGGATCGACTGTCCAGATTGCGCCTGGATCTTTTCAAGGAGTCGCAGGGTGATCACCGTGACGCATTGATCATGCTTGTAGCCGACGGCCCCGTGTGGCTGCAGCGCATGGCCGAAGCCTACACGGCCGTGGCGAAGACGCTCGATGCCGAACTGACCGCCCTCGATTACCTGGTCATACCGGGCGGCACCCGGGCCGATCGCGCCACCCGCCGCCAGCCCGCGGCATCGCTGAAACCGTTTTTGCAAGATGTGCCCGCACGGTGTGTGGGTCTCCTCATGCGCATCCAAGGCGATCTGGTCCTGCCATGTTTCGCCGAGGAACGCGGCCTGCACAGTTTCAACGTGTCAGGATCGCCATCTACCTGCCTTGTCGAAGTGGTGCACGGATCCCAGTGGAAGGAGTTCAAGGTCCCGCCAGACGCGCACCGGGCGTCCTTCCTGTCTAACAAATCGGTCCTGCGCCGCCGCAATATTCTGGAGGATGGTCGCACGGTGCTGGATGTGCGCCTCGGCACGCGCGTGATCCCAGGACTTCATTTTTCGGAGGAACTGGCGGCGCTCGTGCAGGAGCGATTTCAGAACCTGATTGCGGAGCTGATGTGACGGCTCTGTGAGAACGGATTCTGTGGCGACAGGCATTCTCGTCTTGTCTTGCCGCCCGTTCGTCCACTAGACTCGCCTCATGGCAGCTGAATGGTATTTGCTAAAAGTGTCGGACCACTCCGTGCACGGTCCGGTCGATCTCGGGCAGCTCTCTGGCTGGGCCGCCGAGGCGAAGATCTCGCCGCTGGACAAAGTATCCAGTGACAACCGCCAGACCTGGGTGCGCGCGCCGATGGTGCCCGAACTCCAGATGGACTGGCTCATCGAGATGCCGGACAATTATCTCTATGGCCCCACCAGTGTAGGCGCGATTCAGGAATTCCTCGCCACCGGCGAAATCGATGAACACGTGATGGTGATCAACTGCGTCGAATCCACCGTCGGCCGGCTTTCGGATCAGCCCTTCTATCAAGTAAGTCCGCATCACGTGCGCAGCGCCGAAACCGTGTTTCACGGCACCGATTTGCCTGAAGACCGCGCGGACGCGGAGGCCGCCGCGCTCATGCGTCAGCGCATCCACGCGTTGGAGCGCCACATCATGGAACTTCAGCACGATCTCGCCCTCGCGGAGGAATACAACGCCAGCCTGCGGGCGCAGTTTCTCGAAGCCGTAGGCCGTGAACCGCTTTGAATGGCCACGCTTGCCGGTCGGCCACTTTTCGCGATGGTAGGCGCACCCCTCTATGAAACTTGCATTCCTTTCTGCCGGCGCCCTCGTGCTCGTGCTTTCTCTGTCCGCCTGCGTGGGACCGGACGGTTCAATGAATTTCGGTGGCCCGGCCGCGGGCGGCTACGGCCCGGCCCCATCGCCCTATCCTCCGGCTGATCCGGGCTACGGAGCAGGTCCAGGACCAGGGGCTGGTTATGGCCAGCAGCCCGCTCCAGACTACGGTCAGCCGCCGAATTCAGGCTATCTCCCGCACCTGCGCGACGAGTATCGAAACGGCTATGGCATCGGCCAGCAAGACCGCTCCTACGGGTATCCGGCCGACTACCGCCGCGGCTACTCCCGCTACGGCCACGGTTACGAAAGCTACTTCCAGGAAGGCTATGCCGATGGCTATGCCAGCCGGCCCATGGCTCATTGATCGGACGATCGGGCATCGGCTCTGCTCGGTGATTCAATTTCTCCCAAGCAGAAACGCCAGCAAGTCGCTCATCTGCTCCTTGGTGATCCCGGCTTCGAGACCCACTGGCATCAGGGAGCGGTCGAGCGACTTCATCGACTGGATGTTGCTGCGCTGAATGATCTCCTTCAGCCCGCCCATCATCGTGAGCGTGACGGCTTCGCTGGTTTCACCGGTGACGAGGCCCATGACTGCCTTGCCGTCTTTAGTGTCGATCTCATACGCGCACCAGCGGGCTTCGAACATGCGGTTGGGATCGAGGATGTCGGAGAGCAGGCCTTCGACGGGCTTCGCTTTGATGTCAGCCAGCGGCGGGCCGACGTCCTGGCCGATGTCGCCGATCTTGTGGCAGGCCACGCAGATGGTCTGGAACACGGCCTTGCCCTTCGCGGCATCGCCGAGCTTCTTCGTGCAATCCATGTAGCTCGCGATCACGGCGGCACGGTCCGCGCTCGGCTGACCGAAGAGCTTCACCGCGAGGTCGCGCAGCTCGCCTTTGCCGCGTTGCAAGCCCCAGCGCTTCTCGATGTCGATGAGCGCCTTCGGCAGTTCGCCGCGATCCATGCGCTTCAGCAGCTCCAAAGGCGAGCCCGCCGCGAGCACAGTGACGAGCTGGCCTTTTACCGTCGGACTCGTGTTCGGCAGGATCTCATAGATGAAGGGTTCGGTCTGCTTGATGGAGAACTTCCGCAGCAAGGCGATGGCGGCAGCGGTGAGTTCGCCAGGCTGCGTGGTGGTGAGCAAATCCTTCAGGATCGGCTGCACCTTGTCCCACTTCTGCTGCGCCAGCAGCGGCAAAACGGAGAGCCGCGTATCGAGCGGTGCCTTCGGGTCCTTCGCCGTCGTCTCAATCTGCGCCATCAGTGCGCTGATCTCCTTCGCTGCTTCAGCAAACTGTGCTGGTGGCTTGGAGAGAAATTCTGCGAATGACTTCACCTCAAAGCGGCTTCCCGTTCGTGGCATTCCTTCAATGAAGCCTTGAAGAAAAGATGGCTTCCACCAAGTGAGCTTGCCTGGTGAGATTTCAGTAATGCACTTCAAGAGTTCATCAAGATCGCCCATGTCGCAGGGAACCGTAGCCGCCAGGCTAACTGACGAGGCTGTTGCGTGCCTCACATAGTCAGCCTTTGAAGCCGAAAGACTCCCTGAAAAGGTTTTGTCACGCAAGACAAGAGCTAGCGTTCGGCCTTGTTGCAAGGCATTGACCAATAGCGCCATCCGGCATGTCCAAGGGTCGCCGTCGGATCGAACAAGGGCGTCAGCGAGCTTGTATTCAATTCCCAACTTACTGCCTTTGTCATCTTCGCCGATGACTCCACGAACCGGATTAGGTCCATTCTGAGCAATAGTTCCCCAACGGAGCAAATCGAGCATGTCACCACGAATCGAGTTTGATCCATCCGCGTTTTTCAATCTAGCGGATTGAGCTTTGGCCACGTAATCAGAGACTGCCCTTAGCCCCGTCGCATCACCTCGTTCCTTCACCAACCTCTGCGCCGTCTCCCGCTGCCAAGCATTCTCGTGACCGAGCCACGCAACGAGGTCTTCCACCTTCTCCGGCGCGGGTTCGATCTTCCGTGCGTTCTTGCCCTTCGGCACGATGCGCCAGAGGCGGCCTTCTTTTTCGCCTTCGCGCATGTCGTGGGTCTTCACGAACTCCTCGGGGAAGAAGCGCGCGTGGTCGATCCAGTGGCGATACATGTCGCAGATGTAGAGCGCACCGTCGGGGCCGGTGGTGACATTGACGGGGCGGCACCATTCGTCGCCGCTGCGGAAGAACTCGGTGTTCTTGCCCACGCGCGTGGCTTTGAGCGAAGCGCCGTTCGGCTCGACGGTGTAACGCGTGACGAGCTGGCCGGTAGGATCGCAGACGAAGACGTTATTCTTCAGCTCGGGCATCAAGTCGCCGCGATAAACACCGAGTCCGCACGCGGCGGTGTTGGTGCCGGCGTGAGCATCGGCAGTCGTGTGTGTGATCTTCACCGGATACACGCGCGTCTCGGCCCCGGCGGGCGCGATGTCTTCATGCACCTGAGTGATGCCCGCGTGCGGATTGCGCAGCATCGCCTCGTAAGGCATGACAGTGAACATGACGGGATTGCGGTTCGAGCAGTAGAAGTGATGGCCCCAGTCATCGAACGCACCGCCATACTGGCCGGTGCCGCCGGTGGGTGTGATCTTCCCGGTCGCGGGGTCCCATTTGAAATTGCTGCGGGAGACTTCGACCGGCGGTGACGCAGACACTCCTGTCTGCGGTGAAGTCTTCTCGGCACCAGACAGGAGTGTCTGGCTCACCGGATAAATCTCCTTCGCATCGAGGCCGTTGTTGAAATGCACACAGCCATCGAGCCCCCAACGCGGTGCGCTCACCTGAAGCTGAGCGTGCCGAGGGTTGAAGCCTTTGATCAGCGACTCGATCACGTCGGCCTTCCCGTCGCCATCCGTGTCTTTGACAAACAAGACCTGCGAGCGTGTCGTCGCGATGAGTCCGTCTTTGTAAGGCAGCAGGCCCTGCACGAAATCCATGTGCTCGGCGAACACGACCGAGCGGTCCATCTTGCCATCGCCATCGTCGTCGATGAGCTGCAGCACGCGCGACATCGGCGGATCGTTCGGATCCTTCGGTCCCAAAGGATAGTCGAGCATGTCGGCGACATACATACGGCCCTTCGCATCCCAGGTCACTTCCACCGGATCAAGCACCAGCGGCTCGCTCGCGACGAGCTGCGCTTCATACGGTCCATCGAGCTGGATCAGCTTCTGTGACTCCGCCGCGCTGAGAGCCTTGGTTTGCCCCTCGCGCACATCCACATCGCTGCCGCCGCTGGCTTGAATGGGATTCCACTTCTCGTTGAACTGACCCAGCGGCCACAGCTCGTAGCGACGCACGATCATCTCCGCGCCTTCGGTCTGTAGCAGCACGCGGCCTTGGCTGGGCTTGCACTCGAAAGCTTCGTTCACCTTCGCGCCGTTGAGGAAGTAGGTGAGATGATCGCCGTCCGCGATGCACTCCAGGCGGTTCCATTCGCCGGGCGGGCTTTCCTTGTCCTCGCGACCGCGGAAGCCCTTCGTGTCCGTCCAGTCCACATCGCGATGCTGCCAGTTGATGCGGCCTTTGGTCACGAGCTGCTTCGGCGCACTGGGGGTCCAAATCTTCTCCTTGTCGCGATCGAGCGAAAACTCGCTCACGACGCTGGTGGTCAATTCCTTGCCATCCTCCAGCTTCGGCGACAGCACCAAGATATCGCCCACGCCGCCCTCGATGATCTGCGCCTCGATGCTCGCCATCCATGTGCCTGAGTAAGCGCCGTGCGGACCGTAAGCGTGTAGCAGGATGCCGTTGTCCCGTGCCTTCGTCTCGCGTGCGCCGTGCGTCTTCGTGCCCCACTTGAACTCGATCACGAGATGGTAATCGCGGTAGTCCTTCTTCGTCGCGACGTAGCCGTAGCCGCGACCACTAATGTGGAGTTCGTCGCCTTCGAGCTTCCAGATATCCTTCGGGTCATCGTGAAGCTCCATTTTCGGGTTCACGTGGTATTCCACGTCGCCGGACTTGATGACGTCAAAGAGATCGACCTTTGCTTTCACGGGCTCGGCGGCCCGAACGACGGAAAGGACACCAAGGACGGAAACGGCGATGAGTGTGCGCATGGCTGGGATACGGGGTGGCGTTAAGGAGGCTTACGGCCAGTGCTGTGAGCGATGCCGAAACGAATGGCGCGAAAAGTGATGCTTTTGTGATGCGCTCTTCAAGATGCACGCCCACCGAAGGGCGGGCAGCCGTCAATGCTCGCGCTGTCAGCGCGTCCTGGCTCTAACAAACCGACATTGCTGCGCGGGTAGATGGTGACTCTTACTGCGGCGTGAGATTCACACTTCCGGCCTGACCAAGGTAATCCTTCACAGCAGGTGCTTTGGTTTTGAAGAAGCCGAAGCCCTGCTTGTTTGTGCCCTTCTGGAGGATGATTCCCTGATACGGCGTGCTGCCCAGCGGGTGCGTGAACGTGCCGCTGAACTTGCCGGTGCTGTGCGTGAGAGTGAGCGTGAAACTGCTGTCCACCGGCAGCGGCTTTTGAATCGCGTCCGTGGTGGTGATGCCGATCTTCTTCAGCATCCTCG
>WBZU01001041.1_pt1 | contig 21925 bp, 14 predicted proteins | sample 5204311 | NCBI WGS metagenome assembly WBZU01 (sample SAMN12344359, study PRJNA552823) | activated sludge metagenome | biome: Activated sludge suspended growth; feature: Nitrification reactor; material: Wastewater; isolation source: activated sludge from nitrification reactor of wastewater... | reverse complement strand
ACTTGGTGCCGAATGAGTTCCCCCTTCTGGATGCGACGGACCTCGTATTCATCGACCCGGTGAACACGGGCTTCAGCAAGCCTGAGGATCCGAAGAAGCTGGGCGAATTCCTCGGCGTGCGGGAGGACATCCAGGCCGTTGGTGAATTCATCCGGCTCTGGCTGACCCGCGAACAGCGCTGGCTCTCCCCGAAATTCATCGCGGGCGAAAGCTATGGTGGCATTCGCGGCGGCGGACTGGCCGAACATCTCGCTTCCCGGCATCGCATTTTTCTCAACGGACTCGTGATTGTCTCCGGTCTGCTGGACTACGACACGCTCATCTCCGGCCCGCTGAACGATCAGCCTTACATCGTGTTGCTGCCCACGCTCACGTCCATGGCGCACTACCACAAGAAGCTGCCCGCCGATCTGCAGGCGGACAGGACCAAGGCCCTGGCCGAGGCGCGTGAATTTGCCTGGGGCGACTACGCGCACGCCTTGCTCATGGGCGCCGATCTGCCCAAGGACAAGCGCGCCGCCGCGATCAAGAAGATCGCGCGCCTCACGGGCCTCGCGGAGAAGCTGATCGACGAGCAGCAACTGCGCATCAGCGGTGGCTTCTTCCGCGAGATGCTGCTGCGCGATCAGAAGCTCATTCTAGGCTCCTACGATGCGCGGGTGACCGGCCGCGATGGTGATGAATCCGAGCAGCATCCTGGCGGTGATCCATTCATGAATGTCGTGGGCAGCGTCGCCGCCGCGGGCATTAATGCTTATCTGCGCGGCGAATTGAAATACGAGCGCGATCTGCCCTACGAGGTGCTGAATCCGCAGCCGAACTGGAATCACGGCAAGGGCAACAGCTACACCAGCGTGAACGACGATCTGGCGCGAGCGATGAAGATGAACCCGCACCTGCATGTGCTGGCACTGGTGGGACTGGCGGACACGGTGACGCCATCCGACAACATGCTGCACAGCCTGCGCCATCTTTCGATTCCGGACGAACTCCGCTCGAACATCCGCGTCGCCGAATACGAGGCCGGACACATGATGTATACCAATCTGCCTGACTTGAAGAAGATGCACGGCGACATCACCGCCTTCATGAAGGCCGCTGCGGTGAAGTGAGCGTGATGCACCTTGATTGATGCGCCGCAAACATGGCTTCACCCGCTGTATGAAGCTGCAAAACATCAAATTCCTCCTGCTCGCGCAGAACATGGAGCGTGGACTCGCCTTCTATGAAGCGGTGTTCGGCCTCACCGTGAGCGAGCGGTCGGAGTGGTGGAGCGAATTGAAATTCGGCGATGCCATCATCGCGCTGCATGGCGGTGGCGAGGGCGCGCCGACGCAGTCCGATTTGTCCTTCCAGGTGGACAATATCATCGCGGCGTGCCGCATCATTCGCGAGAACGGCGGCAGCATCGTTGCGGAGCCCGAGCGGCGGGAAGGGGAGCCGATCGTGCTGGCGGTGTTCCGCGATACGGAGGGGAATGAATTGATGCTGACGCAGTGGGTGGGCGGGTGAGTGATTGATCGCGTCGCGTCGCATGGTATGGCTGGGCGCTCCATGCCTCAGCCTCCACGCCCCTTCTCCCGCCAGCCTCACCCGCGCCGACCGGATCGCCGGGGGCCGCCGCGCCGCCCCGAGCCGCGCCTGCCCGGAGCCGATGTGCCGCCGCCACCCGGCAGTGAGTCGTGGCCAGCTCCGTGGGCGCAGATGAAGTATTTCTCCTTCAATCCCGCGGTGTATCCGAACATGCTCCTCGCAGTGTCTCGTGATGCCGCGGGCGGGGACTTGATCCACGTGTATGACAAGGAGGGCCAGCCGTTTGGCACGGGCTTTTTCAATCCGCGTGCCAAGGTGCCGCTGCGCGTGCTGACGCATGGAGTGGAGCCGCTCACGGAAGCTGATCTTGATGATCGCGTGCGGCGGGCCTGCAGCCTGCGCAACGATCTTTTGAAAATCCACACGGTCACCGATGCGTGGCGTGTGATCTTCAGTGATGGGGATGGCATCGCCGGCCTGACCGTGGATCGCTATGCGGACACGCTGGTGATCGAAGTGACCACGCTGGCTGTGTGGCGCCGTCTGCGCCGCTGGCTGCCCATGATGCATGAGGCCACGGGCACCGTGCATCACGTGATCAGAATCGATCCTGACATCGCACAAATGGAGGGCATGCGTTACGCGGATGTGCCGGAAGTGGATGACCCAGCGCCCGAGTCCGTGACCATCTCCGAGCAAGGCATCCGCTATCAGGTGAACTTTGCCGAGGGCCACAAAACGGGCTTCTTCTGCGATCAGCGCGACAACCGTCTGCGCTTCGGGCAGCTCGCTGCTGGCCGCCGTGTGCTGGATCTTTGCTGCTACACTGGTGGCTTTGCTCTCGCCGCCAAAGTCATCGGCGGGTGCGAGGACGTGACCGGCGTGGACCTGGACGAGAAGGCCATCGAGCAGGCTCGGCAGAACGCAGCGCTGAATCGCGCGAAGATTTCCTGGACCGCGTGCGACGCGTTTCAGTGGGGCCGCACCATGATCGCGAACGGCCGAACCTGGGATGCCGTGGTGCTCGATCCCCCGAAGTTCCTGCACGCTCGGGAGGGCGAGGACGCGGAGAAAGGCCGGAACAAATACTTCGATTTGAATGCGGTGGCCATCCAGCTCGTGGAGCGTGGCGGGCTTTTCGTCACGTGCTCGTGCTCCGGCCTTCTGAGCGCGGAGGACTTTGAAGAAATCGTCTGCCGCGCCGCGCATCGGAACAAGCGCAAACTGCAAATCCTGGACCGCACCGGTGCCGGAATGGATCACCCGATGATGTCGAACTGCCCCGAGAGCCGCTACCTGAAGGTGATCTGGGCAGTCGTCGTGTAGGCCCGTCAAAGGCCGGCACAGGCCGTGAGTTCACGCCGGGCTTTTGGCTTCGACAGCTCCGTGGCCAGCCTGTAGAGCGTGCGCCGGTCCATGTGCAGGTCTTCGCACAGGTCGTGAATCGGCACGCGCTGATGCAGGCCTAGCAGCAGCTGCGCACGGGTGCGAATCTTCACCGGCTGGCTGGGATCCTCCACCATCAGCGTGAGCGTGATTGCTTCCTCTTCGCTCAGGTCGATGGCGAGTGACGACCAGCGCAGACGAGCTGCGCGCAGATGATAGGGCAAAGAAGCGGTGGGACGAGCCATAGTGGGAGGAAGGCGTTCCTTGTTTCCAGCGAGATGGGTTATATCAATCTAGTCGCAATTTGGCCACCAAATTATTCACTAGGCGATTTGGCGGTGGGGTTTGTGTTTGGCAGGGTTTGGAGCAGCACCTGAGTGGGGATCTTGTTTTCAGTGGGCAAGAGCCGGACACTCGCCATAATCCGCGCTCCCTTTTTGGAATCGTCCGCGTCCTCCTCCTCGTCCTCGAACCCCCATGACCAGCGCCCAGATCCGCCAATCCTTCCTCGACTTCTTCAAATCGAAGGACCACACCATCGTCCCCAGTGACAACGTCGGCTACACCAGCCGCGATGGCGCGCGCATCTTCACCAATGCCGGCATGAACCAGTTCGTGCCCATCTTCCTCGGCGAGCGCAGTGCGGATGTCGATACCTGGCCCGGCGTGCTGCACAAAGGCCTGCCCACTCGCGCGGCCGACACGCAGAAGTGCATCCGCGCCGGCGGCAAGCACAACGACCTCGAAGACGTGGGCCTCGATACCTACCACCACACGCTCTTCGAGATGCTGGGCAACTGGTCCTTCGGCGACTACTTCAAGAAGGAAGCCATCTCGTGGGCTTGGGAACTCGTGATCGAGAAGTGGAAGTTCCCGCCGACCCGCGTCTTCGCCACCATTTATCAGCCCGACAAATCCAAAGGTGATCCCGCTGACCGCGATCAGGAAGCCTGGGACATCTGGGCCGAGAAATTCCGCAGCATCGGCCTCGATCCCGACATCCACATCGTCAACGGCAACAAGAAGGACAACTTCTGGATGATGGGCGACACCGGCCCCTGCGGCCCCTGCACCGAGATCCACATTGACCTCACGCCCGGCGCACCGAACCTCGACGAAGACCGCCAGCGCGCCGGAGCCAAGCTCGTCAATGGCAGCGACGCCAGCTGCATCGAGATCTGGAACAACGTCTTCATTCAATACAACGCCAACCCCGATGGCACGTTCGTTCCGCTGCCCGCGCAGCATGTGGACACCGGCATGGGCTTTGAGCGCGTGTGCTCCATCATCCAGGGCACGAAGAACTTCACCGACTTCGAGAACGCGAAGATCAGCAACTACGACACCGACGTCTTCAAACCCATCTTCGACGAACTCACGAAGATGTGCGGCAAGACCTACCAGAGCACGCTGCCGAAGGCCAACGCCCAAGGCCATGTCGTGCCCGTGACCGAGCAGGAGAAAATCGACGTCGCCTTCCGCGTCATCGCCGACCACCTGCGCACGCTCAGCTTCGCCATCGCCGACGGCATCCAGCCCGGCAACTCCGACCGCAATTACACCCTCCGCCGCATCCTGCGCCGCGCCGTGAAGTATGGCCGCACGCTCGAGTTCAAAGAACCGTTTATTTACAAGCTGGTTGATGTGTTGGCGCTGCACATGGGCGATGTCTTTCCTGAACTGCGGACAAAAAAGGAACAGATCAAAGCTGTGATCAAACTTGAGGAGGAAATGTTTAATCGGACGCTGGATCGTGGAATGGACCTATTTAATGGACGAGCAGCTCTGCCTGATCAGCCCAACGAAGCGACTGCTTTCAACCAGACTTTGGATCGCGGGATTGAGGTATTCAACGAGCGCGCCACGATGATCGATCAGTTGAAGGAGGCCGCATTGGACCCAAATCGAGACCGCTCGCAGGATTGGGCCATCCTTCCCGGAGAGTTTGCGTTCCAGCTTTACGACACCTACGGCTTCCCGCTTGATCTCACCGAACTGATGGCCCGTGAACGTGGTATGACCGTTGATACGGCTGTTTTTCACGAGTTGATGGAAGAGCAGAAGCAACGCGCTCGGGAGGCTGGCAAGAAGAACAAGCAAGTCGTCTCCGTCAGCGAAATCGAAACGAAGGCCCCGACCAAGTTCATCGGTTACGACACGCTCGAAGCCGATGTGCGCGTGTTGGAAGTCGTCTCGATGAAGGACAAGAACGCCGTCGTGCTCGATGTCTCCACTTGCTACGCCGAAATGGGCGGACAGATCGGCGACGCGGGTCAGCTCATTCTTGGCGCGAACACCTTCCCCATCAGTGCCACCACCAAGGTCGGCAACACCTGGCTGCACTTCCTCGAAGGCGAAGAAACACCCGCAGTGGACTCCACCGTGCGCCTCGTCGTCGATGCCCCGCGTCGTCACGCCATCGAGCGCCACCACACCGTCACGCACATCTTGCACTGGGCGTTGCATGAAGTCGTGAGCAAGGACGCCACGCAGAAAGGCTCCAGCGTCACGCCCGACAAGCTCACCTTCGACTTCAACAGCGCCGCGCTCACCCCGCAGCAGCTCAGTGACATCGAGCGCCTCGTGAACGAACGCATCGTCGCGAATGATCCCGTTTCCTGGAGCGAAGTGCCCTACGTCGAGGCCAAGGCCAACAATGGCATCATGGCCCTCTTCGGCGAAAAATACGGCGACCTCGTCCGCGTCGTGCAGATCGGCGGCCAGCCGCACAAGCTCGATGGTTGGAGCATGGAACTCTGCGGCGGCACCCACACCCGCCACACCGGTGAAATCGGCCTCTTCCGCCTCGTCGGTGAAGGGGCCGTCGCCGCCGGCGTGCGCCGCATCGAAGCCATCGCCGGCCTTGAAGCCTACAACGCCGCGCGTGCTGATGCCGACTTGATCAAAGCCCTCTGTGGCAAAGTCACCGCGCAAGGCGCACACGATCTCGAGAAGAAAATCGAAGCCCTCCAGCAGCAACTCAAGGACGTGGAGAAGGCGTTGAAGTCCGCTCAGCAACGCGAAGCATCAGGCCGCGCCAAAGACCTCCTCAGCAAAGCTGAGAACAACGCGATCATCGTGAACCTCGGCGAGGTCGATGCGGACTACGCCGTGGCCGTGAGCGATGCCTTGAAAGGCACCTTCAACGGCATCGTCGTCCTCGCCGCGACAGGCGGCGGCAATGTCGCCTTGATTGCTTCAGTCGCCAAAGATCACCAAGCCAAGGTGCAAGCCGGCAAGATCATCCAAACCATCGCGCCGATTGTCGGCGGCAAAGGCGGCGGCAAACCCGACTTTGCCCGCGGCGGCGGCAAGGAGGTGTCGAAGGTCGATGCAGCCCTGGCAGAAGCGCGCAAGCTGGTCGGCTAGTGCTTCCTCCTTCATCACGACTTCATGGCCGATCCCACGCTTCACGCTCCGTCTCCGATGAGTCGTGACTCGGAAGGCCAACGCCTTGATGCTGTGCCAGCGTCGGCGTTGCAGCTCATCGGTGGTGGTAGGGCCGACGGCCAGCCACTGACGAAGGAGCAGAAGCGCTTCAATCAGCTGGTGGGCAAGATCAAAGCGGTCCGGGCCAAGATCGATCGCATCAAGGAAGCGGACGAGGACCTGCGCCATCTGGGCCAGAAGCTGATCCTGCCAGCCGAGGAGGCCTTCACCCGCGCACTGCGCGACTTTGTGGTGTCGATGCACGTGTCGCCGCACAAGGACACGCTGACCCGCAGGCAGCACGAGAAGTTTCGCGAGGTGATGCACTTTGAGATCACCCTGCTGCTCAGAACTCCTTTTCTCGCGGAAGATGAAGTCCTGAGGAAGTTGTTCGGCTTCTACTCGGAGTCGGGCATGTCTTATGAAGAGATGGAGGCGGCTGCTGCGGAGGCCTTTGGTCCTGACCTGGATCCCGACGATTTGAGTGAACCGGAGGAACCCGAGGAACCACGCGAGGATGAGCCGAAAGAGCGGAAGAAGTCCAAGGGACAACTCGAAGCCGAGTCCAAGCGTGAGGCGGCTCAGAAGGCGGTGAAGAAGACCACGCGGCAGATCTATCTCGACCTCGTGAAGCACTGCCATCCCGACCGCGAGCAGGACGAACTGAAGCGCGCCGAGAAGACGGAGTGGATGAAGCGAATCACAGCGGCCTACGACGTGGATGATCACCTGCGTCTGCTGGAAATGCAGATGACGCTGCTGGCCGAGCGCGAAAACGCCTTCGCCGATTTCAATGACCTGGAGCTGCGCTACTTCAATGAGTCACTACAGCAGCAGTTCTCCACGCTGGAGGATGAGCTGATGATGTCGCACCCCTTGCACACGGGGAACCGGTTCGGCAGGCTGTTTCACCCGAACCGCAACATCATGCTCCGTGAACTGGAGGCCGAGCAGAGCAGCCTCAAGCACCGAACGCAGGCCGTTACCCGCCACGCCGAGCTGATCCGGAGCGAGCAGGGCTTCAGGCGCTACATCGTTGATTATCCGCTGCCCAGCCGCCACGATCGCGAGGGTGTCGATTTAGCCGACATCTTCCGGTAGGCAAGGAGCGAAGGGCTCACCATGAGGTGAGTTGCGCGGCGGCGAGAATGCAGCCACCTCTCATCCCTCCCCATGGACGTCCGCGCTTCACGCACCACGAATCCTGACACCTGGCTCGACACGTGCCCGGAGTTCTCGCGACCAATCTGCGAGCAGTTGCGCGAGTGGATGTTCCGCTGGCAGCCGGACCTCAAGGAAAGCATCAACACGAACATGCTGTGCTACTCAGGGCGCAAGCGTGTGGTGGCGATCGCGGGGTTCAAGAAGCACGCGCAGATGGTGTTCTTCCGCGGCACGGAGCTGGAGGACCCGGCGGGCTTGTTCTTCGGCGGTGAAGGCAACACCAACATCCGCAACGTGAATTTCCTGTCGCTCGACAATGTGAACACTCGGGCGCTGCGTGAACTGATCCTGTCGGCGGTAGCGCTCGATGCGAATCCCGACATCCCACCCGCACCGCCGCGTCAGCGCGAGGAGTGGCCGATGCCGGAGGCGCTGGCCAACGCACTGAAGAAGCACAAGACAGCCGCAGCCAACTTCGATGCGATGTCCAAGTCTTGTCAGCGCGAATACAAGGTCTGGATCAGCACCGCGAAGCGACCTGAGACGATCGAGAAGCGGCTGGCCGAGACCATGCAGGCGCTGGCACGCGGGAAGAAGTGGGCGCAGCGGCGGGAATGAAGTGCAGGGTGCGTGATGCTTTGCAGCGGCGAGGTGAACGGGTAAGGTTTGCGCATGTCCTTCAAACCACCCGGTCAGTGTCCTGTCTGTGGCGAGTGGGTGCCGCGCGGTGCTGTCGCTTGCGATGACTGCGGCGCCTGCGCGAAGTCGGGCTGGAAGGAGGATGCCGATGTGTATGACGGAGTCGATCTGCCCGATGATCCGCATGAGTTCGACTATGATGCGTTCGTCGAAAGCGAGTTCGGATCGGGGCGCCAGCCTGGCCAGATGCCGTCGGTCTGGCGATGGACGGCACTGGCGCTGCTGGCCGCGATCATTCTGGCGCTAGTGCTGAGTGCCCGACGCTGATTTCTTCCGGGCGCGCAGGTTCAACAGTTCGACGAACATCGAGAACGCCATGGCGAAATAGATGTAGCCCTTCGGGATGTGCATGCCGGCACCCTCACCTACGAGGGCCATGCCGATCATGAGCAGGAAGCTGAGCGCCAGCATTTTTACGGTGGGATGTTTGTTGACGAAGGCGCTGACCGCACCGGCGAACAACATCATGAAGCCAATCGCCAGCAGCACGGCGAGGATCATGATGGACACATCCTGAGCCATGCCCACGGCGGTTACGACGGAGTCCAGCGAGAACACGATGTCCAGCAGCGCGATTTGCACGAGCACGGAGCCGAAGGAGGCTCCGGATTTGACGCTGTCCCGCACGTGTCCTTCCGGATCGCCTTCGAGCTTCTCATGAATTTCCTTCGTGCTCTGGCGGATAAGAAACAGTCCGCCGAGCACGAGCACCAGGGCCTTCCCATCGACAGCATGGCCGAAGACGGAGAACAGCGGCTCCGTAAGTTTCATTACCCAGGTAATGGAGAGCAGCAGGAGGACGCGCGCCACCATGGCCAGAAGCAGTCCGAGGAAACGCGCCCGAGAGCGTTGTTCGGGAGGCAGCTTGTCCACGAGGATGGACAGAAACACGATGTTGTCGATGCCGAGGACGATTTCGAGAACGGAGAGCGTCAGCAGGGCGATCAGTCCGGCGCTCGTGAGCAGCGGGGACAAGTCGAAGATGTTCAAATTGACGGCGGCTGCTGCGGTCGAGGTTGCAATCATGGGCGGTGGATGCTAGCAGGCCATCAGTTGTTGGCAAATCTCCTGCCATTCCATTGGACAGCGGCAATCGGAGTCCATTCGGGTGCTGGAGAAGGCGAGGAATGCGTGACGAAGGGTGCCCTTTGTCGGGCGTCGAGCTGGTTGAAAAAATGTAAGAAATCAGGTTTTAGAGACTATTTTCAACCTATTGTATCAGCCAAAGGTTATGACCCGGTTCTCCAGCGTTTTAGTGGCGAGCTTTGTGTGCGCTCTGGTGCCTGAGGGCCAGGGGGCGGACCGGCGTCAGGTTTGGCAGCCGGTGCTTGAGTTTATGGCCTGCGAGCCATCGACCGGGCATGAAGAAGCCGTAGCAGTCGATGACATGGGGCGGCTGACGATTAACCCTTTCATCGCCTACACGCACTTGGGCACCGACTTTGGTTTTCATGGTCCTGGTGAACATTTGATGAATTGGAATCACCGGCAGTTGAGTCTGCGGCTGGAAAACACGTCTGAGTGGGCGGGCATGTGGCATTCGCTGGCGGGTCTGGCGCGCTCCTCGGAGGAGGTCATGGATTTCAGCCGTTTGTATTCCGAACTGATCGCACCAGATGTGCAGCCGCACGTGTCATCTCTACAGATTCAGGCGGAGGGCAAAGGCCGCATCAAGCTGGAGATCAAGGGCAGCGATCAGTCTCTGCTGTGGGATGGCTTCGCCGACATTGGGCGATCCGCAGCTGGAACCGCTGAACTGGCGCTGAATCCCGCGGCATTGAAGCGCGCGAAGTTTCTGAACTGGACGGCGGAGCCTGGCTCCAACCTGACGCTGACGGGACTGCAGATGAAAGTCGATGTGCCGCCTTTGGAATTCGACCGCTACGTGTTGTTGGCGTCGTATGCGAAGATGGCTCGTTGCTACACGCCCGGCAGGGGCTTGCTGCGCGACCGTGCGCACGTGCCTTCGGGTGCGTTCGACAGTGTGCCCGCGTCCGGGCTGTTTGCGCTGGCCACCGCAGTTGCCTGCCAGGCGGATGTGGCGATTGTCCCCCAGGCAAAAGCCCGCCTAGTGGTTCGGGAGGTCGAGAACGCGATCGCCGCCATTCCAAAAGGGAAAGGGTTGCTACCGCATTTCGTGGTGGAATGTGACCGCGGCTGCTGCCGGATCCATCCTGGCACGGAATACAGCACGGTGGACACGGCCATTTGCTACCACAGCCTGCTGCTGGCTGCGGAGATTTTGAACGATGACGCAATGAGGGCGAGGGTGCTGGACGCCATCCGAGCCATCGACTTTCCGGCGCTCACCCTGGCGGACGGGGCGGTGAGCCACGGTCTGCGCGATGACGGCGAGACAGTGATCCCGTTCGCATGGAAGGACTGGGGCGGCGAGACCGCGCTGGTCATGATGACGCAGCGGATCGCCGGCGGGCAGCCCTCCGCGGCGGCGATGCGGCACACCGGCCGGCCATGGCAGGGCACGGGATTCATAGCCGAAGTGCAGAGCATTTTTTATCCCGACTTTGACTCGTCTGTGCCTGACCGGGTGAGCGGTGTGAACTGGCTGGCCGCGCGGAAGAATCTGCTGGCCGAACAAAAGGGCTACTTTCCCCACGCCCAGCCAGGAGGCATGGCGGCGCGGGTGGGGGTTTACGGCCTGTCGGCGGGTGAAGGGCCGTTCGGCACATCCTACAATGTCGGCGGCGTGGATTTGAAGGATCAAACACTCATCCACCCCCACTACATTTTGATGTCGGGCATCACGGATGATGACCCGCATCACGTCTATGATTTGCTGCACAAGATGGAGGACGCAGGCTGGTTCACCGCCTGGGGCATGGTCGAAAACATCTCTGCTGATGGCAGCCGCTACCTGCCGATGATGAGCGCGCTCAACGCGGGATTTGAAACCATCGGGGCCTACCATTTGATGGCAAAGTCTCGCAAGGTGGATGATGCCATTTACAAGGCCTGCAGGAGCAGCGCGGATCTGCGCTCCGCCGCCCGCGTGTTCTATCCGGAAATGCCCGCGGCAGCAGCCTCTGGAGAGGCATCGAACTGATCGCGCGGCATCGTTTTCGCCGGCGGTGAAAGCCCGCTTGCCAAACTGGCATTCGCCCCGATAATGCGCGCCCTTCCGGTCCCAGCCAACGCCTTGCCGACCGGTCTGAAACGAGGCACGCACGCAAGCTTCTCGCGCTGAGGTTTGCGAGCGTTTCATCTCGAGCGCGAACCCAATACAACAACATACAAATGAGTGCACAAACACTCTCGGAGATGATCGCGGCGACGTTCCGCCCTCTCCAGGAAGGCTCCATCGTGAAGGGGCGCATCCTCGAAATCAAACCCCAGGTCGTTCTGGTTGACATCGGCTACAAGTCCGAGGGCGCCATCCCGGCAGGCGAATTTGAAGATGAAGACATCCAGGTCGGCGACGAAATCGAAGTTCTGCTCGAGCGTCTGGAAAACGACGAAGGCATGGTCGTGCTCTCCAAGGAGAAGGCCGCTCACAAACAGAACTGGGACAAGATCGCCAAAGTCTTCCACGAAGGCGGCCTCGTCCGCGGCAAGGTCAAAGGCGTGGTCAAAGGCGGCCTGACCGTGAACGTCGGCGTCGAAGCCTTCCTGCCCGGATCGCAGATCGACATTATTCCCCCGAAGGATCTCAACGAATATGTCGGCAAAGTTTACGAGTTCAAAATCGTCAAGATCAATGACGACCGCAAGAACGTCGTCCTCAGCCGCCGCGAAGTCATCGAAGCCGAACGCGCCGAACAGCGCCAGAAGTTCCTCGATTCCGTCAAGGCTGGCGACAAGGTCAAAGGCCAGGTCAAGAACATCACCGACTTCGGTGTGTTCGTGGATCTCAATGGCATGGACGGACTCCTCCACATCACCGACATGTCGTGGGGCCGCTTGAACCACCCGAGCGAAATGGTCTCCATCGGCCAGACGCTCGACGTGCAGATCCTTGAAGTGAACCGCGAGAAAGAGCGCGTGTCCCTGGGTCTCAAGCAGATGCAGAACAACCCCTGGGAGAACATCGAAGCTCGTTACCCTGTCGGTCACAACGTCCGCGGCAAGGTCACGAAGCTCGTGGCGTATGGCGCATTCGTGGAAGTGGAAGAGGGCGTCGAAGGCCTCGTGCACGTCTCCGAACTCTCCTGGACCAAGCGCATCGCGCGTCCGTCCGATGTCCTCACCCTCGGCCAGGAAATCCAGGCTGTGGTGCTCGGCATCAACAAGGAAGAGCGCAAGATCAGCCTCGGTGTCCGTCAGCTCGACGCCAATCCGTGGGACGAGATCGATGTGCGCTTCCCGGTGGGCACCACGATCAAGCGCCCGGTTCGCAATCTCACCGCCTACGGTGCCTTTGTGGAGCTGGAAGAAGGCATCGATGGCATGATCCACGTGTCCGACCTCAGCTGGACGCGCAAGATCAACCACCCCTCCGAAGTCCTGAAGAAGGGCCAGGAAGTGGAGGCCACCGTGCTCGGCATCGACAAGGCCAACCAGCGTATCAGCCTCGGCATGAAGCAGCTGGAGACCGATCCGTGGTCCAAGATCGACGACCGCTTCAAGGTCGGCGATCTGGTCAAGGGCAAGGTCGCCAAGATCGCTTCCTTCGGTGCGTTCATCGAACTCGAGGACGACATCGACGGTCTGGTGCACATCAGCCAGCTCAGCGAAGATCACGTGGCTCGCGTCAAAGATGTCATCAACATCGGCGACGAAGTGGAAGCCCGCGTCATCAAGGTGGACAAAGCCGAGCGCCGTATCGGACTCTCCATCAAGGCCGTCAACTACAGCGACGACCAGCTCAAGCGCGAAAGCCAGGCCTTCGAAAGCCTGCGTCCTTCCAGCGACCTCGTCGGCCTCGAACAGGCCTTCAAGTTCGCCACGGAAGAATGGCGCCCGGGGCAATAGTCGCCGCCTGACAGATTCGCATTCAATGCTCGGAGAGGCCGTCGCAAGACGGCCTCTCTTTTTAGTCATGGCCCGCTGCGCGCGGTGCTCGGCCCTTGCAATCCCTTCGCGGGTCGGCTACCACTCGCACACACGCAGCACTGGAAAGGTGGCAGAGTGGTCTATTGCGTCGGTCTTGAAAACCGAAGTTCCGCAAGGAACCGTGGGTTCGAATCCCACCCTTTCCGCCATGCGTGATCTGGCCCATTATGCGTCGTCCAGCGAAATCAATGCCGCACTGGCTGGCTCTACATTGAAGCTCACACGCCCATCGCTCACCGTTGGCGACTCGATCTTTAACTCGCCAACGGGCTTGCCGTCCTTCGTGTCGTCAAAGGTCTGTCCCGCCCAGCACACACCTTCGCTCACGGCGATCGCAGGGGCTTCGAGTCGTTTCAAGGTGACGCGACCTGCCTTGTCTGTGGTGAGGGTGATGTCGGCAGCGGAGGACAAGTCTTTGTTGATGACCACGACATGCACCTTGCCGCCTGCATCGCGGGTAGCCCACACTTTGACGTTGCTCGATGGCTCTGTCTTCACTGGCAGGAACTGTGCGCCGTTGCGCGTCGCCTCCTGAAAGACGAGCAGGCCGTAGTAAGTCGGCATAGCGCGGATGAAGGTGGGCACGGGGTTCTTGTCATCGCTGTCGTCGCCACATCGGCGTTGGCTTTTCCCTGTGAGACCCAGAGCAGCACTTCGGCTTCGCGCACCGTCAAGCCGAGGGATTCCAGCGGGGTGGAGGAACTGAAATCCGGTCCGGCGTTGGCGAGCGTGAACTGCAGATCGAGAATCCAGAGCGCGCAGGCGAACGAATCGCTGAAGCCACGCGAGCCGCCGCCCCAGGCGCTGCCGGCTTCATCGAGTCGGAAGGGAATGCCAGCTTTGTTCGCGGCTTCGATGCCGGGTGTGAGGAACTCGAGCGTCTGTTGAATCGGCGCTTCGCGTAGCAAGCGAAACACTTCGCGTCCGACCGAGGGCGAGAAGCTGTAGGCGTGACCAGTGAGCACCGAGATCGCGCCGGGATTCTTCTTCAGCATTACGTCCGCGATGTCGGGTGGAAGGCCATGAGCCCACGACGGACCGATGACACTCGGAATCATGGCGGGCACGAGCTGCGCGCGCATCGCGGCGAACTCATCGAAATAGGTCTCCCACTTGTAGTTCTTCGGCTTGTGACGACCGAACCAGCCATCGGGCTCGTTGCCGAGTTCAAAGCCACGAATCGCCTCGGCGGGCAGATGCTCGCGCACGCGGGCGATCCATGCTTTGCACAGCTCCACATCGTTGTGCGCGAGATTCACGGTGAGAATCATCGGTGCCTGCACGGCGCTGTGAACTTGCGCGAGCTGCTTCAGGCGCTCGACATCCGGTGGTGCTTTCATGCCGTCAGCACTCGCGCCGCCGATGCGAATGCCGATGCCCTGGAGATTGCTCAGCAGTTGCAGATAAACCGGATGCACTTGATCAATCGCGTCCTTCGATGGCGCGGGGAAGCGTCGCCACTCACGCGAGAGACCGGTGAAGTCGGAAGGGATCACGCGCCCTGGTTTCATCGGATCGATGGTGACTTCGAGCTTCCGCGTGGCTGGCACTTCGTTACTGCCGGGCTTTGTGATGCGAAAGGTTTGAATCACGGGCTCAGCGCTCTGCACCGTCGGCTCGCGATCACGACCCCATTGCCACGCGACAACACTGACCGTAATGGGGAAGCGAGCCTTGCGCGGGATAGCAGTGAAGCGCAGCTCATCACCAATGATCTCCGCAGGACCTTCACGAACATAGAAGCGCACCTTCATGCCGGCATCGCTCGTGGCCTTCAGCGCAACGCTCTTCGTTTGTCCGGCGATCTGATCAGGGATTGGCTCAAAGGTGATGCGCTGGGGCTTGCCCGCTTCGTTGCGCAACGGGAAGTGCATCGTCGCCTGCTGCACGGCGCGTTGATAGGTGTCGTCACCGGGATGCTCGCACTGGAACCACAGATCGGAAGTGCGGCGCGGATTGTCGAAGCCGACGCGATCGAAGCGCACCGCGAAACGATTCGGTGTCAGTTGCTGCACCGGACCGGTGATGGGCTTGATGGTGATGCGATCCGACGAAGAAGGATGCGCGATGGATGAGCCAGCCTTTTGCCCCGTCCATCGCTCAGGGCGACCTGCGGGCACGGTATCGAGGAACGCACCGTCGAGTTGAAACGTGAGGTCATCATCCAGTGGCAACCACTTGAGCGTGACCTGCTGATGCGTGCCGTTCACTTGCTCCACGATTGAGTCTTGATGCCGGTAGCCGAGCAGGAAGGACTTCCTGCTGGCGAAGGCGTTCTGCAACTTCTCGGTGGCCTCGCGTTGCTCTTCATCGAAGCACCAAAAGCTGTCGCTGTTGTGCTTGCGCCAGCGCGGAATCGTGACGCCTGACTTCATGGCATCGATGGGTCGTTTGTCGTTACGCGCGGCCTTTGCGATGTAGTCGGCGAGGAATTGCGTGAGCGCCGGATGATGGTCGAAGTGCCCGCCACCGGCATCCGCGAGCATCGAGAGCGGAGCCTCTGGATACTTCTGGCGGAAGGCCTGCGTCTTGCCGGCGCGTTCATCGGCCCATTCATACTCGCCGCTGACCCAGAGCAGCGGCACGCCGCTCTCGCCAAAAGCCTTCACCCACGACTGCTTCTCCGGCCATGCGCCTTTGAGCGAAATGCCCGCCAGCACGCGATGCGGCATCCGCGCGGCCATGAGATACGGCATCTCCGCCATCGCCGAATGCCCCATCGGCACCAACGGCGCGGCGAGCAGGCTTTCATAACCCGACGCGACCGCGAGCGCCTGCATCGTGGCTTCAACAGTCGCTTGCTCCTTGCGACCAAAGCTCGTGGCACCACCTGCCGACGGCACGATCCACACGATCGCGAAGTCGAGCTTCGTCATCGCCGCGCGAAACGACGCATCTTCGATGATGGGCTGCTCCAGCATGTTTTGCGGCGCGAAGACGACGCCCTTCACGCGCTCGGTCGATGGCGGAATCCAAAGGTAAGCGCGCGGTGCCTTCCCCGTCTCCTCGCTGATCACACCCGGCACTTCGACCGACCACTGATGCTCGGCGGCAAACGAGGAGCCGCAGAGGATGGCGAGGAGCAGAAAGTGAAGAAGACGAGGCATTACGCATCTTTGCAGCGCACAGGCCCCGACGCCAAGGGCGGAGTGGTGAACGATTGTTCGCATGCCGCAACTGATCGAACCGGCCTTCGCTGGCACCGACGCGCCATCATCTCCAGTCACTCGACCGGCTGATGGGCGTCATTCGGGGTGGCACCAGCGAAGGCGGAAGTGCGTTGTCACGCAACGTCACGCCTGCGACGGACTGTAATGCCGGCCACCCCGACGAGCAGCAACAAGGCGCGGCTTGGTTCGGGGATGGCAAGCAAGGAGGCGACGTTGATGCCGAGGCCGCTGTTGTCATAGGCCCAGTCTCTGATCACGGCGCCACTGGTGTTGTAGGTGACGTCCACGCGCATCCAGCCATAGTAGGGGCCGGCGCTGCTGTTGGTGGTGAACTTGAAGCCGATGTAGCCGTCGGTGCCGGACTGGAATTGGCCCAGGCCTGCGCCCATGTGGGAGTCGCTACCGGCCTCGCCGCTGGAGAAGGTGCTGGTGGCACTGATGAGGGTGTTGAGCGCGAGATTGACCACGGGGTCCATGTTGCCGGTGCCGCTGCGCACGGGTTGGAAGGCGGCGCTGTTGGCGATGCCGTAGCCTCCGAAGAAGAAGTTCACGTCCCAGCCAGTGATGGTGGAGGTGCTGGTCGCGGCGTTGTCCACATTCAGGTAAGTGCCGTCGAAGGTGGTGGCGATGGGGATGTTTTGAATCCCGCTGTAAACGATGGCGGCGTTCGCTGAATGATGAATGCCGAGTGACACGAGGACGAAGAGGAACAGGCTTCTCAGGAAGGACCTGCGACGAGTGGTTGCTTGGGTCATGATGTTTTGAGGGGCGAGAGGTTAAATGGTTTGGATTTCCCACAGATTCAGTTCACCACAGATGTTTCTGATTCTTTGCTCATCGGTGGTGAGCTGAGCCGAAGACAGCACAAGGCAATCTGTGGGAAACCTCATCAGTTCTTCATCAAGGCGTCGTGCTCACGGAGATGCGGAAGAAGCGGGCCTTTTTGCCATTGATGAAGAAGGGATAGGGCACTTCGACGACATCGTGCGTGGCATCGCTGGCGACGACGGTGGGTGTGGCGGAGCTGTCTTGCCAGGTGACGAGGTCGGCGCTGAATTGTGGAGTGTAGATCAGACCATCGGCGGCATAGGTTTTCCTTCGGACGAAGCGGGCGGTGTAGCTGACACTGAACTGGCCGTTGGTGACATTGGTGTCGGGCATGCCGTGGGTGGTCAAGGTGTTGCCGCTGAGCGTGAATGGCGTGCTATCGCTGACGGCGGTGTTCATGCCGAAGGCGAACTCCATGAGGTTCGGCACGCCGTCGCCGTCGGTGTCAGCGGTGTTGGAGGAACTGCCAGTGTTGCCTGCGCTGCCGAAGTTTTGCACGCGCCAGACTTCGATGGCGGTTTGGGCGACTTTGGGGTCGGTGGTGGCGTTGTATTCCTGGAGGTTGGTGAGGCCGTCGCCATCATAGTCGGCGCTGTCGCTGGAGTTGGCGGCGAGGGTCCACTCGGGCTCACCGGTGGTGCCATTGGTGGCGAGCGTGCCGAAGGTCTGGTGACGCCACTGCTCCTTCGCGTCCTTATGAATCCAGAACGTGCGGGTGACCGGCGTGGCGGTTTGCAGCAGCGGAGCAATGGTGCGGCCGTATTGCGTGGCGACGACGGTGACTTTGACCGGGAACTTGGTGCGTGCAGGCAGCGAGGTGAAGTTCAATGTATTGCCGCTGACCTTCGCGGGGCCTTGGCGCACGTAGAAGTCCACAGTGGCTCCGGCGTAGGTGGCGGTGCCGGTGGTGCTGGCGCTGAGGTTCAGCGTGGAGGCTCCATTCAACTGATCCGCAGGCTGCGTGAAGGTGATGGTCTGCGCGGTGCCGCTGGTGAGGGGCAATGAGAAGCGCACGATGGATTGCTGAACGGCGCGGGCGTAGGTGGAGTCGCCTTCATGAATGGCGGCGAGCACGATGTCGCGTGAGCGGTTCTGGCCGTAGATGTTGTTCGTGCCGACTCGATCAAAGCGGATGCGGAAGGTGTCGGGTGAGAGCTGCTCGACGGGACCGCAGATGCGGCTGAGGAGGATGGGGCCGGTATTCGAATGACCGATGGGCGAGCCGACGCTGAGGCCAGTCCAGTTCGACAAACGGCTGCTCACGGCAGGCACGGTGTCGAGGAAGGCGGTGCCGAGTTTGAAGGTGAGGCCGTCGCCAGTGGCTTCGGGGCTGAAGCTCGGGTGCACCTGCAAATGGTCCTCGATCTGGGTGACGAGCGAGCCGTTTTGCGTGTAGCCGACGAGTTGATAAGTCGTCTTCACGGGCAGGTAGGCATTGTGCGTGGTCTCGGCATGTTCTTGATCGAAATACCAAAACGCCTCGCTCGTGTTGCCAGCGTAGGCACCGACGGCGGCGGGGCTGGCGGTGGGACTTTGGCCTTTGCGCCAGCGGTCAGCGAGCCAGCCTTGCGTGCTGGTGTTGATGACTTGCAACGTGGCGGTGCCATCGGCGGCAGCGGTCGCAGGCAGGCGATACTGCGCGATTTTGCGCAGATACATGGCGATGTAGCTGCAGTTGTTGTCGTTCCAGTCGAAGTGACCGGCACCGACATCGGCGAAGTAGGACAGGATGGCTCCCGCGGTGTTGTTTTTGAAGTTCAGCGAGCCCACGGCGCGGCCATTCGCATCGGCATACTCGCCTTCGATATACATGAGCGGCACGCCGGCGAGATCACTGTTCGCATAACTGGGCTTCGGGTTGTCGGGATCGGTGGAGTAACCGGGATACCAGCCTTTGATCGAGATCGCGGCGGCGCAGCGGCGGTTGTTGGCACCATTGGTCTGAAGATCCCACGCGGCGAAGTGATACGGCGCATTCGCCATCGCGGAGTGACCGAACCACACGACGGGTGTCTTGCTCAGCTCGGGGAAGCCGGACTCGGTGGCGAGACCGTCCATCATGTTTTGGAAGACGACAGGCGCGTTGGTATTCGCGGTGAAGTTGAACGTGCCATCAAACGCGGGCGAGACCCAGATGGCGGCCATGCCGGTGTCCGCGAGGGCCTGGCGCACCGTGGGATGCTCCAGGATGGGTTCTTCGAGCATGTTGTGCTGGCCGATGATCACGCCACGCACGGTGGTGACACCTGGTGGGATGTAGAGGAAGGCACGCGGGTAGTCGTTCGTCTCGGAGGACACACCGGCAGAGATCAGCGGAATGGACCACTGCCAGAGCGAGTCACGCGTGTCCGGCTTCGGTGTGAGCGTGACGGTCACGGTTTTGTTCGTGGTGCCCTGCACGTTCACGGCTCTGAAGAGGTAGTTCGTCGTGACACTCGGCGTGACGACAAGTGAACCCGTGGTGGCGTAGCTCTGCGGACCGCTGCCGCTATCAATGGTGAGCGTGTCGGCATTCGGAATGGCCCAGCTCAGCGTGCTGCTGCCTGTGGGCCAGATGACCGGCGATGAAGCCGTGACCGAACTGAGGTCCGGCGGCGGATTGGTGACCTCGGAGGAGCTGGCGCTGCTGCCCACGCCATTCACTGCACGCACGACGTAATAATAGGTCGTGCCTGCCACAGCGGTGGTGTCGGTGTAGCTGAGTGTGGGAGCATTCACACTCGCGAGCGGGCTGGCGAAGTTAAAACTGCCCGAAGTCGTGCTGCGGAAGATTTGGTAGCTCGTGGCCCCATTCACCGCGCTCCAGGCAATAGTGTAGCTCGTGGTGCTATTCGCCGTGATGGCGATGCTGGACGGCGTCACGGGCGCGGCATTCGCCGGAGCGGCAGTGCCGACGATTTGGAAGCCGGGGAACTTCAGGCGCTGCACGCTATCGCCTTGATTCACGGCGGTGAAGGTGGCGGTGAGCGTGCCGCTGAGGCCGATGAACTTCACATAGTTCGCCTGCGTATCCGCGCCGCTGTTGAAGGCGGTGTCCGTGCTCTGCACATAGCCCGTGCCGCTGCTCGTCGGTGTGCCCGCACCGCCACGGAGATAGTAAGTGGTGCCACCGACCGTGAAACTGCCGCCGCGCGCTGCGCCATCGTCCGACATGTAAAAATACACGTCGTAGGTGCCATACGGAATGCCGGTGACGCTGATCGTGGCCGCGGTGCCATCATACTTGTCATGCACCGTGTCGAACATGCGGGTGTCGTTCGAAGGGCTTGCGATGCCGCGACTGAAGGTGGTGCCGCCATTGCCACTGGTCATCGTCACGCTCACGCCGGTGACTTGTGCCCCATTACTATCCACGAAATTTGAGATCGTGCCATTTCCACTCGTGACACTGAAGTTGTTCCAGTTCGCAAAACGGGCTCCGCTGGCTCCGGCGACCTCTGCTGGCGTCATGCCGGTGTTGCTCGTGCCTTTGACGTTGAAGCTCAGTGCCACCGGCACCGGCGCGTTCGGATTGGTGAGGTTGATCACGATGTTGTTGCCCACCAGTTGCAGGCTGGTGCTCGTGTAACTCGACAATCCGCTGCCGATGCTCAGGCCGGCGGTGATGAAGCCGCTGCCATCGGTGGTGAGCCCGCTGTAGTTCGTGTTCGCGTCCCCTTGGAAGAGCACATACTGCCCGCTGGCCAGCAGACCGGCGGAGACATCAGTGAAGTTCAGCACCGTGCTGTTGAAGATGGCCTCGGTGACGCTGGCGTGGCCCACAAAGGCCACCTTGTCATTGCCCGTCGTGCTCAGATCAAAGCTCGCGGTGCTGCCGGTGGCAAAGAAGAGATTGGAGCGATTGGAGACCGTTTGATCGATCGTCAGCGTGCCCACACCGCTGTTCGTCGCCGGATCGCCCGGAGCCAGCTTGCCACCGGACTCGAGTGCGATCATCACGCCACCGCCCGCCGTGTCGAAGGGCTTGATCGTGCCCGTGCCGCCCAGCGTGGCCGTGTTCTTCACCGAATAAGCACCCGCCGTGCCCGTGGCGGCCGCGAGATTGCCCGTGGTGGTGATCGTGGCGATGTGGGATCCGTTCATGAGGAAGGTGCCCGCATTGACCGTCGTCGTTCCCGCACCGTAACTCGTGCCGCTGAAGGTCTGCGTGCCCGAGCCGTTCTTCGTGATGGCGATGTTGGAGCGGAAATCGGTGGAGGCAGCGCCAGGGTTCTTGCCAAAGAAGCCCTGGAAGTTTCCGCTCTCATTGTTCGTGCCGAGCGTGAGCGTGCTGAACACCGAGGTGCTGTTGTTGCGCACATACGTCTGCGCCGTGCCGTCAAACCCGCCGATGGTCTGATTCCGTCCGCCGAACATGCCCAGCGTGATCGTGCTCGCTCCCGTGCCCTGCTCCAGCGAAAGCCGCGTCGCAGGAAGAGTCCCGCCCGTCGCCGGATCGATCACACCACTGTCCGTATTGAGGCTCGTGACCGTGAGCGTGCCTGAAAAACCGGTCCACGACAGGCCACCGCTCGTGGGGGAAAAAACGTTCGAGCCCGTGACGATTCGCAGCCCCTGCGTGCCCGCAAAGGTGAGGCTGCCGCCGCCAAAGTTGTAAGTTTTGCTGAACCAGGTGGCGAGATTGATCGTCGGCGTGCCGCTGCTCGTGGCCCAAGTGACCGTCGAGTTCGCCGCCGTGCCATTGCCGGTGAGGCTGAAGTTTCCAC
>WBZU01001039.1_pt1 | contig 21936 bp, 19 predicted proteins | sample 5204311 | NCBI WGS metagenome assembly WBZU01 (sample SAMN12344359, study PRJNA552823) | activated sludge metagenome | biome: Activated sludge suspended growth; feature: Nitrification reactor; material: Wastewater; isolation source: activated sludge from nitrification reactor of wastewater... | reverse complement strand
GGCGCGGGGCGAGGGGAGCAGAGCGCCGGCGCGACACCGACCCACTTCCTCTCCCCGCATCGCGCCGACGGAGTACGGCCCCTCACCCCCGCCCCTCTCCCCGCTGGCGCGGGGCGAGGGGAGCAGAGCGCCGGCGCGACACCGACCTACTTCCTCTCCCCGCATCGCGCCGACGGAGTACGGCCCCTCACCCCCGCCCCTCTCCCCGCTGGCGCGGGGCGAGGGGAGCTGAGCGCCGGCGCGACACCGACCAGCTCCCTCTCCCCGCATCGCGGGGAGAGGGTTGGGGTGAGGGGAGCGTCCAACCTCCAACGCCCGACGCTCACCCTCCCGCGCTCCTTCCTATGGCCGGCGGCGGCGGCACAGCCATCGTCGCGATCAGCGCGTTCGCGAGCGTCGACTCGCGCTTGTAGAAGCCCTCGGTGTGGAAGGTCTCCGCGAGCTCGAAGAGCTCGTAGTCGAGGTGGTGGCCGATCTCGTGCACGAGCGTGCGCAGGAACGAGCGGAACGCGACGACCTGCTGGCGCTGCGCGGTGCGCATCCAGACGGTGATGCGAGCGGGCGTGCGCCCCTCCTCGGGCTCGTAGAGGCCGTGCAGCTCGCCGTAGTCGGACGACGGCCGCTTCGCGAGCACCCGCACGCGGATCGGCGGGACGCGGTAGCCGGCGACGAGCGCGTCGGTGAGCCGCTGGCACGCCCGCTCGCACGCCGCGCGGTCGTCGGCGACGAGCGCCGCGGCGATCGCGTCGACGTCCGCGCCCGCCGCGAAGCCCTTGGGCAGGTCGAGGCGCTCGATCGCGTCGCTCGCCCGGTAGATGCGCTTGCGGGCGGGCGACAGGCGGTCGTAGTAGGCGAAGGGCATGGGAGTGTGGGGCGGGGGAACGGGAAACCGGAAGAACGAGAACGGAGGACCGCGAAGAGGAGCGCCGGTCCATGGATGCCGGCGCGCATCGAAACCGCACCGACGCCCTACCGGCCATCGGTCATTTTCCGCCCGCTCCCGGTCGTCCCCCCGCCGCCCCAAACGAGAAGGGCCGCACGCGGCGGCCCTTCGTCTGCGTCGGCGCGGCGGGGCCGCGCGGCGCGGCGTCAGCTCTTCTTGATCTTCTCGAGCATCTTGAACGTGCCCTTCGGCGCGCCGACGAACATGCGCTTGAAGGTCTTGGGCAGGCAACGACGCTCGAGCGTGTTGCGGCGGTTGCGCTTGATTTCGGCCATCGTCTCTCTCCGGATCGGCTGGGGCGCCGGGGGGCGGCCGCCAAAAGAGATTGATTTTAAAACAAGTTGGTCCGAATCGCCAACTGGCGTTCGACTCCGTCCCGGAGGATCCCCGGGGCGGGCGCTTGCCGCCAAGCCGGAGCCTTCCCCCACCCACGCGGCGCCGGAACCGGGTTGGCGACCGGCGCACGGCCGCTACGTGGCGCCGGCGTGACGGCGGCGTGACGGTGTCGCCGGCATCCTTCAACCCGCCAACGACGAATGACTCCAGGGAGCGATACGATGGCGAACGAAGGCGGGGAGCCCGGCGGTGGACGATCGATGACCCGCGCGGAGGCCGGCTCGATCGGGCGTTCGCCGGCCGGAGCGTGTGGGGGCCGGCTCGCTGCGGCCATCGCCGCGACGATCGTCGCCGCGACGGCTGCGCTCGCGAGCGGGGCCGCGGAGGCGGCGCTCTCGTTCGCGGCGGCGGTGAGCTACGGGGCCGGAACCTATCCGCGTTCGGTCGCGGTGGGGGACTTCAACGGCGACGGGAAGGCGGACCTCGCGGTCGCGAACGAGGGCAGCAACAACGTGTCGATCCTGCTGGGCGCGGGCAATGGAACGTATGCAGCGCCGGCGAACTACGGAGCGGGAACCAATGCGCGTTCCGTCGCTGTGGGGGACTTCAACGGCGACGGGAAAGCGGACCTCGCGGTCGCGAATTGGATCAGCAGCGACGTCTCGATCCTGCTCGGCGCGGGCAACGGAACGTTCGCGGCAGCGGTGAACTACGGGGCGGGAGCCCTTCCGACATCGGTCGCGGTGGGGGACTTCAACGGCGACGGGAAGGCGGACCTGGTCGTCGCGAATCAGGCCGTCGCCGCCGTATCGATCCTGCTGGGCGCGGGCGACGGGACGTTCGCCGCGGCAGTGAGCTACGGAACGGGGACCGGTCCGATGTCGGTCGCGGTCGGCGACTTCAACGGCGACGGGAAGGCGGACCTCGCGGTCGCGAACGAGGGCAGCAACAACGTCTCGATCCTGCTGGGCGCCGGCGACGGGACGTTCGCGGCGGCGGTGAACGATGGCGCGGGAATCAGCCCCTACTCGGTTGCGGTGGGCGATTTCAACGGCGACGGAAAGGCGGACCTCGCGGTCGCGAACTACTGGGGCAGCGACGCCTCGATCCTGTTGGGTGCGGGAGACGGGACGTTCGCGGCGGCGGTCGCGTACGCGACGGGGACTAACCCGATCTTCGTGACTGTGGGCGACTTCGACGGCGACGGGAGGGCGGACCTGGCGTACGCAGTCGGGTCCAGCAGCGTCGCGATCCTGCCGGGCGCGGGCGACGGGACGTTCTCGGCAGCCGTGTCCTACTATGCGGGCATCGGTTCGCAGTGGGTCGCGGTGGGCGACTTCAACGGCGACGGGAAGTTGGACCTGGCGATCGCGAACGGCGGCGGCAATGACGTCTCGATCCTGCTGAACACGTCGACGCCGGCTGCGACGCGCCCCGTCGCCGCGGCGCCGGTCCCGGCGCTCGACCCGATGCCGCTCGCCCTGCTGGCGCTGGCGTTGGGTGCGCTCGCGGCGCTCGCGATGCGTTCGAATCGCAGCCGTCAGGCGCCGGCGATCCACCCCTCGACCGGATCGACGGCCCGCGGAATCCCGTAGCCCGCCGCGGCCCGCGCCGCGTCCCGCGCGGCCTGCCCCGCGCAGGTGATCGCCCGCTTCACCAGCCCGGGACAGGCCTCGAGCGCGACGCGCGAGCGATCGCCCGCGGCGATCCCGGGCAGGCGCACGCCGGGCGTCGCGAGCAGCGCGTCGAACGAGGGCCGGTGGGCGAGACGGTCGACACGATCGACGGCGACGCTCACGCCGTCGAGCGTGCCGTGCGCGACGGTTATCGCCTTGCGCGGCGACGGCGCGCTGGCGAAGGCGACGCCGACGAGGCGCATCCGACACTAGCGGGCGATTCGAAGCAAGGGGGTCCGATCCTATTTCCAGCGCGGCGCGGCGCGCAGGTACTGCGGCGGCACGGCGACCCTGGCGCCGAGCGCCTTCGCGGCGTGCCAGGGCCAGCGCGGATTCGACAGCATGCCGCGAGCGAGCGCGACGAGGTCGGCGTCGCCGTTCGCGACGATCGCGTCCGCGTGCGCGGGCTCGGTGATGAGGCCCATGACGATGGTCGGCAGCCGGGTCGCCTCGCGGATCGCGCGCGCGAACGGCACATGCAGTCCGGGCTTCGACTCGACGCGCTGCGCGGGCGAGAGGCCGGCGCTCGACACGTCGATGAAATCGCATCCGCGCGCCGCCAGCTCGCGGGCCAGCGCGATCGTGTCGTCGAGCGCCCAGCCGCCGGGAACCCAGTCCGTCGCGGAGACGCGCACGCCGACCGGCCGGCCCGCCGGGAACGCCCCGCGCACCGCGTCGAACACTTCCAGCGGGAAGCGCATCCGACGCTCGCGCGCGCCACCCCAGGCGTCGTCGCGGACGTTCGAGAGCGGCGACAGGAACTCGTGCAGCAGGTAGCCATGCGCCAGGTGCAGCTCGATCGCATCGACGCCGGCGCGCGCGGCGCGGCGCGCGGCATTGGCGAATGCGTCGCGGACCACCGCGAGCCCCGTGGCGTCGAGCGCGCGGGGCGCCGGATGGCCGGCGTCGAACGCGACGGCCGAAGGCGCGCTCGTCGTCCACGCATCGGCGCCCGCGAGCGGTCCGGCGCCCTCCCAGGGGACCGCCGACGACGCCTTGCGCCCTGCGTGCGCGAGCTGCACCGCGACCGGAACCGCCGGCGCGAGGCGGCGGGCGCGAGCGAGAACGTCTGCGAACGCGCGCTCGCAGGCGTCGTCCCAGAGCCCGAGGCACCCGTGCGTGATGCGCCCGTCGCGCATCACCGCTGTCGCCTCGACGACGAAGAGCGCGGCGCCCGACTGGAGCATCTGCGTCCAGTGCGCCAGGTGCCAGTCGGCCGCCCGGCCCTCGTCCGCCGAGTACTGACACATCGGCGAGACGACGATGCGGTTCGCGAGGTCGAGTCCCCGCAGCGCGTACGGATCGAAGAGCGCCACGATCGGTCAGCCCGGGGCGCCGCGCGTGTCGAGGACGCGCGCGCGGAAGCGCTCGAATCCCTCGTCGCGGTCGGTGTAACCGGCGGCGATGCGCGCGGCGACGCGCGCATCCTCCGAGGCGACGAACGCCGCGATCCCGTCGCGCTGGTAGGGCTCGAGGTTGCGATCGGCGGCGAGCAGGATGCGCGCCGCGAGGGCGGCGTCGACCGCGTCGAGGTCCGCGAGATGGAGCTTCGCGCCGTCGGGGACGTGGCGCAGCAGGAGCTCCAGCGCGTCATCGGCGGCGGGCGAGCCGATCACCACGGCGTCGGGCCAGCGCGAGCGCGGCGCGCCGGGCGCCCAGGCCGCGGCGAGGTAGTGGTCGGGCGTGCGCTCGACCGACGATGCGCCCTCGCGCCGTGCGGCCTCGACGACGCGCACGCAGGCGCCGATCCAGGCGTCGTCGCCGCAGCGCGCGGAGAGCCGCTGCGCGAGCCGGGCCGCGGCCGATCCATCGCTGTCTCGCTTCGCGTCCATCCCGGGGCGATCGTCGCGTGCCGGCGAGGAGCGCCGCCCGGCGATCAGGGCACCGCGATCTCGAAGCGCACCGTCTGCGCGGGCGGCGCGTCCCTCTCCCACGACCGGTAGGCGAGCTCGATGCTGGAGGTGCCCGGCTGCACGGTCCGGAACCGGAACGTCGCGTACGCGGCCGCGCCGCCGCGCGGGACGCCGGGGGCCCCTTCCGGCTGGTAGTCCGGCAGGCCGATCTGCACGACCGACGAACCGGCGAGGCGCGTCAGCTCCCAGCGGTAGGTGGGCTTCGCATCCGACTCGAGATGGACGGCGAGCGTGTCGCCGCGCTTCACGGCTTCGCTGCGGCCGTCGATCGACGCGTCGGTGTTGCGGACGATCGGCGCGCGGTTCCAGAAGTCCGACGCGGGGCTCGTCTGGCATCCGGCGAGCGCCAGCGCGGCGCAGCCGAGGGTGAGGGCATGAAACGGGACCATGGGATCTCCACAGGATGCGCCGCGCACCGGAAAGCTATTGTCGACCGTGCGGGCCCGCGACTCAAGGGGCGCGACGGCTGCCGTACGGCCGCCGCGGCTGGCGCATCAGCGCACGACGAAATCGAACCTCGCGGTGCGCTCGGCCGCGGACACCGGCTCGTCGTCGCGCCGGTAGTCGAAAGTCACGGTCGCCCGTCCCGGCGCGACCGCGTCGAAGTCGAAGATCCCGTTGCCCGGCTCCAGCGCCGCACGCGCGTGCTTCGCCGCGAACCACGGATTGCCATGGGGCGCGACGGCGGCGCCGTCGACGGCCGTGATGCGCCAGCGGCGCCGGGCGACCGCCATCTTCTGCGATTCGAGCCGCACGCGCACGCGCGCCGCGCCCGAGCTCGATCAGTGCGTCCTGTTCCGCGAGCGTCACGTGGTCGGATGCGACGACCACGCGGCGAGAGGGCTCGGCGGGCCGCGGCGCCGCGCAGCCCGAGAGCGCGGCGAGCGCCGCGACCACGAGCGCGCGCCGCGCACGGTCAGAGGCCCGCGGCGCTCCGCAGCGCCTGCGCGCGGTCGGTGCGTTCCCAGGTGAATTCCGGCTCGTCGCGGCCGAAGTGGCCGTACGCCGCGGTCTTGCGATAGATCGGACGCAGCAGGTCCAGCATCCGGATGATGCCCTTCGGGCGCAGGTCGAACTCGTGCCGCACGATCTCGCCGATCTTCTCGTCGGGGATCCGGCCGGTGCCCGCCGTGTAGACGGTCACGTTCATCGGCTTCGCGACGCCGATCGCGTAGGCGAGCTGCACCTCGCACTGCCTCGCGAGCCCGGCGGCGACGACGTTCTTCGCGACGTAGCGCGCGGCGTAGGCGGCGGAACGGTCGACCTTCGACGGATCCTTCCCCGAGAACGCGCCGCCGCCGTGCGGCGCGGAGCCGCCGTAGGTGTCGACGATGATCTTGCGCCCGGTGAGGCCCGAATCGCCGTGCGGGCCGCCGATCTCGAAGCGGCCGGTCGGATTCACGAGGTAGCGCGTGCCCGCGAGCATCTCCTTCGGCAACACCGGCTTGACGATCTCCTCGATCACCGACTCCGCGAGCTCGGCCTGCCGCTCGTTCATGCTCGGGTGGTGCTGCGTCGACAGCACGACCGTGTCGATCGCCGCCGGCTGGCCGTTGTGGTAGCGGACGGTGACCTGGGACTTCGCGTCGGGCCGCAGGAACGGCAGGCGGCCGTCGCGGCGGACCTCGCTCTGGCGCTGGACCAGGCGGTGCGCGTAGTAGATCGGGAACGGCATCAGCGCCGGCGTCTCGTCGCAGGCGTAGCCGAACATCATCCCCTGGTCGCCGGCGCCCTGGTTCAGGTAGTCGTCGGAGGCCTGGTCGACGCCGCGCTTGATGTCGGGCGACTGCCTGCCGTAGCAGACCATGACCGCGCAGCCGTCGGCGTCGAAGCGCAGCGACGGATCGTTGTAGCCGATGTGCCGGATCGTCTCGCGCGCGACGCTGCCGAAGTCGACGATCGCTTTCGTCGTGATCTCGCCGGCCAGCACGACGAGGCCGGTCGACACGAGCGTCTCCGCGGCCACGCGGGCCGTGGGGTCTTGCTCTAGAATCGCGTCGAGCACCGCGTCGGAGATCTGGTCCGCGACCTTGTCCGGATGACCTTCCGACACCGACTCCGACGTGAACAGGAAATCGCTCATGGCCCCTCTCGTGGATGGCGACCGCCCCGGCCGGGCGGGCCTGCGGCAAAGCTCGCGATTCTAGCAAAGTGCGGGCGCCGCCCTCCGGCTTCCCCGCCCCGACCCCATGACCCGCAACGTCGTCAAGGCGGATGCCGCCGCGATCGAGCGAGCGGCCGAAGAACTGCGGGCCGGCGCGCTCGTCGCGTTCCCGACCGAGACCGTCTACGGGCTCGGCGCCGACGCGTCCAACCCGGTCGCGGTGCGCGCCGTGTTCGAGGCGAAGGGCCGCCCGGCCGACCACCCGCTGATCGTCCACCTGCCCGACGCGACGCACCTCCACGCATGGACGCGCGACGTGCCGGACGGCGCCCGCGCGCTCGCGCGTGCGTTCTGGCCCGGACCGCTCACGCTGATCCTGCCGCGCTCGGCGCTCGCCGGCGACGCGGTGACCGGCGGGCAGGACACGGTCGGCCTGCGCGTGCCCGCGCATCCGGTCGCGCGCGAACTGCTCGCCGCGTTCGCGCGCCGCGGCGGGCACGGCGTCGCCGCGCCGTCCGCGAACCGCTACGGCCACGTCTCGCCGACGACCGCGGCGCACGTCGCCGAGGATCTCGGCGACCGCGTCGCGCTGATCCTCGACGGCGGGCCCTGCGAGGTCGGCATCGAGAGCACGATCGTCGCGTTCGCCGGCGACCGTCCGATCCTGATGCGGCCGGGCGGGATCGGCGTCGACGCGCTCGCGCGCGTGCTGGGGCGCGTGCCGGAGGCCGCGAGGGCCGGCGCGCCGCGCGCATCGGGAACCCACGCGTCGCACTACGCGCCGCGAACGGCCGCGTTCCTGGTCGACGCGGCGCTGTTGCCGATCGAGGTGCAGCGCCTCGTCGAGCGCGACGAGGTCGTCGCCGTGCTCGCGCGCCGGGCGCAGCGGCCGCCCGGGTTCGACGGGCCGTGGATCGCCGCGCCCGCGGATGCCGACGGCTACGCGCGCGACCTGTACGCGAACCTGCGCGCGCTCGACGCGGCCGGCGCGGACGCGATCCTGATCGAGGCGCCGCCGGCCGACCCGGCATGGCTCGCCATCGGCGACCGTCTCGCGCGCGCGACGCATCGGGCCTGACGCGAGGAACGCGATGCGCGTCGTCGTCGCGCCGGATTCGTTCAAGGGCTCGCTGGACGCGCCCGCGGCCGCGGCCGCGATCGCCGAGGGCATCGTGCGCGCCGCCCCCGGCGCGACGGTGGTGGCGCGCCCGATGGCCGACGGCGGCGAAGGCACGCTCGACGCCGTGATGCGCGCCGCGGGCGCGATGGCGACGCGCGGCTCGCTCGGCGTCGAGGGCGCCGGCGGCGCACGGATCGACGCGGGCTACGGCATCGTCGAGCGCGACGGCGCGCCGACCGCGGTGCTGGAGGCGGCGCAAGTCGTCGCGATCACCGACGCCGCCGGGACGTCGGTCGCCGTGACCTCGCGCTCCACGCGGGGGCTGGGCGAGCAGATCGGCGCTCTCCTCGACCGTGGCGTGCGCCGCTTCATGATCGGGCTCGGCGGCAGCAGTACGAACGACGGCGGCGCCGGTCTGCTCGCGGCGCTCGGCGTGCGATTCGTCGACACGGACGGCCGCGACGTCGCGCCCACGCCCGGGGGCCTCGCGCGGCTCGCGCACGCGGATGCGTCGGCGCTCGACGCGCGCCTCGGGCAGTGCGAGATCACGATCATGTCCGACGTCAACAACCCGCTCGCCGGCGCGCGCGGCGCCACAGCGATCTTCGGGCCGCAGAAGGGCGTCGCGCCCGAACGGGTCGGGCCGATCGACGCGACGCTCGCGCGCTACGCGGCGATCGTCGAGGCTGCGCTCGGTCGACGCGCGTCGGAGCGCCCGGGCGCGGGCGCCGCGGGCGGGCTGGGCTTCGCGCTGATGCTGGCTGGCGGCACGATGCGATCGGGCGCGGAGGTCGTCGCGGACCTGATCGGGCTCGATGCCGCGCTCGACGGCGCCGACTGGGCGATCACCGGCGAGGGGAAGAGCGACGCGCAGACGCTGCTCGCGAAAGCGCCCTCGGTCGTCGCGGACCGCGCACGTGCGCTGCGCGTGCCCGTTTCCCTGCTCTCGGGCGCGGTCGACGCCGCGTCGCTGCCGGCGCTCCACGCGCGCTTCGCCGGCGGCTGCTTCGCGCTGCCCGCGGGCCCCGCCACGCTCGACGCGTGCATGCGCGACGCGGCCGCGCTGCTGGCGGATCGGGCGGAGGCGATGACTCGGCTGTTCGTCGCCGCCGGAAGCGCGCGGTGCTAGAGATCGGGCTCGCGGCTCGATCGCGATCGGACGATCTCCGCGAACCGCGTCCCTGCGGCGGAACCGGACACTCGCGCCCGCTGGAGCCGCCACCGGACGGCGGCATCCAGGGCCAGGCCGAAACGTGGCCAGCGCGCACCGCGAAGCACGCGACTCGTGTCGTCAAGCATTCGTCGCCGCACGGCGAATTGTCGGAGCGCCCCGCGCGAAGCCGGGCCGATCGGCAGACTCCGGATCGAATCCGCATCCGACCGGGGCGACAGGTTGTTGGCGAAAAGGCTCATGCAGGCGGTCGAGCACATCGCGGTTGGGCGGGGCGCGTGGTCCGACGGATCGGTCCAGGTGAGGCGATTGCCGCGACCGTCGCGAGTCATCGCCTTCGATCGAGTCTGACCCGATTGATCCTGACCCGATTGATCCTTCGGCCGTCGCGGGTGATCGCCTTCAATCGGGTCTGACCCCATTGATCCCCCTGCAATCGAGTCTGACCCCATTGATCCTTCATCAATCGAGTCTGACCCCATTGATCCCTTCAGGTGAGGCGATTGCCGCGACCGTCGCGAGTCATCGACTTCGATCGAGTCTGACCCGATTGATCCTGACCCGATTGATCCTTCGGCCGTCGCGGGTAATCGCCTTCAATCGGGTCTGACCCCATTGATCCCATTGATCCTTCAATCGAGTCTGACCCCATTGATCCCACCATTGATTGCCACCAATCGAGTCTGACCCCATTGATTGTGACCCCATTGATCCATTGATCCACGAGGGACGGCGCTGCGGATCGGGCGTCAGCCCGGCGCCTCCCGGCGCTCGACGATCGTCGCGCCGCCCAGCGCCGCGAAGTGCCGCACCGGCTGGCCGAGCAGCGGATCGTCCTCGACCAGCGCGGCGAGGCGCGCCGGATCGAGCCTCAGCACGCGAGCCATCGCCGGCACGTCCATCGCGACGACCCGCGCGCCCGGCAGCGCCTCGACGCGGTCGGCCTGCAGGGCGTTCGCGAAGAACGCGGCGCTGTGGCCCGTGCCGACGAGCCGCGCGTCGATCCGCACGCCGCGCGAGCGCAACAGGCCGAGCACGCAGGCGTGGTGGGCGAGGAGCTGCGAGAGTCCCGCTTGCTCCGCCGCTCGCGTAGGCTCGTGGCCGAGCGAATCCTCGAGGATCGTCACCGACGCGAGCCCGCCGGCGTCAAGGCACGCGAGGAGCTCGGCGTCGATCGCGAGAACCTCCTGCGGCCCGAACGTCGTGCCGGCGGCGCGCACGACCGCATGGCCGCCGTCGATCGCCACCCACGGCGGCCCCGCGCTCGCGAAGCCTACCCGCCCGACCAGGCGCGCATGCAACTCCCGCACGCGCGGCTCGAGGGGCGCGGTGTTCCGGATCGCGACGTCGATCCACGCTCGGAGCGCCGACACGTCGTCGTCGACGAGGTCGGCGATGCCCGCGCGCGCGCGCGCCGCCGCGCCGAACACCTCCTCGACCGCACTCGCGTCGTCGGCCGCGATCTCGCCGCGCCCGCGCGCCGCCTCGATCACGGCGGGTCCCGAGAGGCCGTAGCGCACGCCGGGCAGCAGCGCGAGCCGGTCGCACGCGGCGGCGAGCACCGACGCGCCGCCGAACACGTCGCCCGCCGCGATCGCGAGCACGGGTATGCCCGCCACGCGCGCGTCGACGAGCGCGCGCAGCGCGCGCGCGAGCGCGAGTTCGGCGGCGTTCGCCTCGTGCAGCCTCACGCCGCCGGACGCCATCGCCAGAACGACGGCGTCGGGGCGGCGCTCGATCGCGCGCGCGAAGAGATCGGCGAGCGCCCGTCCATGGTTCGCGCCGACCGCGCCGCGCAGGAAGCGCTCGTCCTGCACCGCCGCGAGGACGCGCCGGCCGCCGATCGACGCCGTGGCCGTCGCGATCCCATCGTCGTCGCGCGCCTCGATGCCGAAGCGCGCAAGATCCGCGCTCGCACCCGCCGGCGCGTCGAGCGCGAGCGCGCCCGGGTCGGCGAGCGCCGCGAGGCGTTCGCGTGGATCGAGGCGCGTGATCACGACGGTCATCGGCGGGCGCTGACGTATAGTTTAGCTTTCGTCACCGGTCGGCCCGACGCTCCGCGAGGGCGCGTCGCGCCGGCCGTTGCGCACGGTAGCATGCGCGGCGCGACGCCTGCGCGCAACGACCATGGACGCCAACCTCTACACGCTGTTCGACGAGCACGTCGCCGATCCCGCGGCGCCCTGCCTCGTCGTCCCGAACGGGCCCGTCGTCCACTACGGCGAGCTCGCCGCGCTGTCGGCGCGGATCGCGCACGCGCTCGTTGGCGCGGGCTGCCGTCCCGGCGACCGCGTCGCGGTGCAGGCCGAGAAGCACTGGACCGTGCTGCCGCTCTACCTCGCGGCGCTGCGCGCGGGGCTCGTCTACCTGCCGCTCAACACCGGCTACCAGCGCGCCGAGCTCGACTATTTCTTCGGCGACGCCGGGCCGCGCGTCGTCGTGTGCGGCAGCGAGCGCCTCGGCGTCGTCGCGGCGACCGCGCGCGACGCGACCGTGCTCACGCTCGACGCGAACGGCGGCGAGCTCCTCGACCGCGCGGAAGGGAAGCCCGAGCTGTTCGACACGGTTCCGCGCTCGCCCGACGACCTCGCCGCGATCCTCTACACGTCGGGCACGACGGGACGCTCGAAGGGCGCGATGCTGACGCACCGCAACCTCGCGTCGAACGCGCTCGCCCTGGTCGAGGCCTGGGGATTCACGCGCGGCGACGTGCTGCTGCACGCGCTGCCCGTCTACCACGTGCACGGGCTCTTCGTCGCGATCCACTGCGCGCTGCTCTCGGGCAGCCGGATGCTGTGGCTGCCGAAGTTCGACGTCCACGAGGTGATGGCGCTGCTGCCGAAGACGACCGTCATGATGGGCGTGCCGACGTTCTACACGCGGCTGCTCGCCGAGCCCTCGTTCGGCCGCGCGCAGACCGACGGCGTTCGGCTGTTCGTCTCCGGCTCGGCGCCGCTCCTGCCCGAGACGTTCCGCGAGTTCGAGGAACGCACCGGCCAGCGCATCCTCGAGCGCTACGGCATGACCGAGACCGGCATGAACACGTCGAACCCGCTCGCCGGCCCGCGCCTCGGCGGCACCGTCGGACCGCCGCTGCCCGGCGTCTCGGTGCGCATCGTTGGCGACGGCGGCGCCCCGTGCGCGCCCGGGACGATCGGTGCGATCCAGGTCAGGGGGCCGAACGTGCTGAAGGGCTACTGGAATCTGCCGGAGAAGACACGCGAGGAATTCACCGCCGACGGCTGGTTCAAGACGGGCGACATGGGTGAATGGACGCCCGAGGGCTACGTGAGGATCGTCGGTCGCGCGAAGGACCTGATCATCACCGGGGGGCTGAACGTCTACCCGAAGGAGATCGAGGAGCGCATCGACGCGATGGACGGTGTCGCCGAAAGCGCGGTGATCGGCGTCCCGGACCCGGACTTCGGCGAGGCGGTGACCGCGGTCGTCGTCGCGAAGGCCGGCCACGCGCTCACCGAGAGCGCGATCGTCGCGGCGCTCAAGGCCGAGGTCGCGGGCTTCAAGGTGCCCAAGCGCGTGTTCTTCGCGGTGGACCTGCCGCGCAACTCGATGGGCAAGGTGGTGAAGGCAGCGTTGCGCGAGAAGTTCGCGCGCTGATTGCGCGATTCGTGCCCTGCGCCGGACGCTGCCGCGCTCCCGTAACCCGGATGGAGCGGCGCCACGGCGCCGCTCATCCCGTTACGGGCCGCGCGATGGCGGGCTTTCGAGGCACGACGGGCGAAACGTCGCGAAGGCGGCGTTGCGCGAGAAGTTCGCGCGCTGATTGCGCGATTCGTGCCCTGTGCCGGACGCTGCCGCGCTCCCGTAACCCGGATGGAGCGGCGCCACGGCGCCGCTCATCCCGTTTCGGGCCGCGCGATGACTGTCTGCACCTGCGTCAGGCGCGCGCCGGCAGCATCCTGCGCAGCGTGCCGTCGCGCAGCCCGAAGTGGTGCCAGAACGCGGCCGCGACGTGAGCCGCGACCAAGCCGGTCAGCGCCCAGGCGAGCACCCCGTGCATACGGTTGAGCGTCTTCGCGAGATCGGCGTCCTTCGCGAGGAAGTCGGGGCCGTCCCAGCCGAAGAACGCGACGTCGTAGCCCTTCGCGTCGACCATCGCGTAGCCCACCACCGGGACCGCGATCATCAGCACGTACAGTGCGGCGTGCCCCGCCTTGGCGAGCGTACGCTGCCACGCCGCTCCCTCGGGGTCGGGGCCCGGGTGCGAGAGCTTCCAGAAGACGCGGGCCAGCACGAGCAGGATCGCGACGATGCCGAGCGTCTCGTGGCCGTCGAACGCGAAGCCGCGCAGCGCCGAACCCTTCGGCAGGTCCTCGAGGAAGAAGCCGCCGACGATCTGCACGGCGATCAGCGCGAACATCGTCCAGTGCAGCCAGCGCGCGATCGCGCTGTAATGGTTCGGTGCGGCGGGGGTCGACATGGTTCTCCTTTGCGGGTTTTTCTCTACTTGGGGTTCGATGCCGGGGCCGCAAACCGGTTCGCGCGCGATCTTGATCCGCATCAAACGAACTGCTTCGCGGCACGATCCCGCATAATGGCGCCGTGACGACCCTGCCCACGAACATGCGCCACGTCGCGATGCGCGAGCCGGGCCCGCCCGACGTGCTCGCGCTCGTCGAAGGCCCGGTGCCGGCGCCCGCCGCCGGCGACGTGCTGATCCGCGTCCGCTACGCGGGCGTCAACCGGCCCGACTGCATCCAGCGCTCGGGTAACTATCCGCCGCCGCCGGGCGCCTCGCCGATCATCGGCCTCGAGGTCGCGGGCACGGTGGCCGCGGTGGGCGCGAGCGTGACCGGGTGGCGCGTCGGCGACGAGGTCTGCGCGCTCGCGCCGGGCGGCGGCTACGCCGAGTACTGCGTCGCGCCGGCCGGGCATTGCCTGCCGCCGCCGCAGGGGCTGTCGCTGCTCGAGGCCGCGAGCCTGCCCGAGAACGCGTTCACCGTCTGGCACAACGTGTTCGAGCGCGGCAGGCTCGCCGCGGGTGAGACGATCCTCGTCCACGGCGGCGCCAGCGGCATCGGTTACACGGCGATCCAGTACGCGAAGGCGTTCGGCGCAAAGGTGATCACGACGGTCGGCAGCGACGAGAAGGCGGCGTTCTGCCGGAGGCTCGGCGCCGACCACGCGATCAACTACCGCACCGCCGACTTCGGGGTCGAGGTCGCTTCCATCACGGGCAAGCGCGGCGTCGAGCTCGTGCTCGACATGGTCGGCGGCGACTACATCGCGAAGAACCTGCGCTGCCTCGCGGTCGAGGGAAGGCTCGTCATCATCGCGTTCCTGCACGGCAGCAAGGTGGAGGTCGACTGGATGCCGATCATGCTGAAGCGGCTCACGGTGACCGGCTCGACGATGCGCGCGAGCCCCGCCGAGCGCAAGGTCGCGATCGCGAATGCGCTGCGCGAGCGCGTGTGGCCGCTCTACGAGACGGGACGCGCGAAGGCGGTGATCCATCGCGTGTTCCCGCTCGCGGAGGCCGCGGAGGCGCACGCGCTGATGGAGTCCTCGCAGCACGTCGGCAAGATCATGCTGGACGTGGGCTGAGGCGCGGTCCGCGGGCCCCTCACCCCCGCCCCTCTCCCCGCTCGCGCGGGGCGAGGGGGGCCACTCACGGCGCACTGGCGCGGGCTCTCCCTCTTCCCGCTCGCGCGGGGCGGGAAGGGCCAATCGCGGCGCGCCGCCGCCATCGCTCCCTCTCCCCGCATCGCGGGGCGAAGGGATCGAAGCGCGGCACGCGCGCCCCTCACCCCCGCCCCTCTCCCCGCTCGCGCGGGGCGAGGGGGGCAGGAATCACGGCGCACTGGCGCGGGCTCTCCCTCTCCCCGCTCGCGCGGGGCGAGGGGGGCCACTCACGGCGCGCCGGCACCAGCTCTCCTCCTCTCCGCATCGCGGGGAGAGGGTCGGGGTGAGGGGTCGGCCTCGCGCGCTCGAGAAGGTCGGGGCGACGCGTCGTCCCCATGCGCGAGAAGGTCGGGGCGAAAGGTCGTCCCCGCGCTCATTCCAGGAAGTCGCAGTGCTTCTCGACGTAGGCGGCGAGGTCGAGCGAGTGCTGGCGCACGAGCCGCTCCGCGAGCTCGGTGTCGCGCTTCTCGAGCGCCTCGATGATCCGCATGTGGTCGACGATCGAGCGCGCCGCGCGGTCGGCCTGCGAGATCGTCATCCGGCGGATCGCGCGAACGTGGATGAACAGGTTCTCGAGCGTCTGCCCCATCAGGTTGGAGCCCGACAGCCGGATGATCGCCTGGTGGAACGCGATGTTCGCGTCCGAGTACTCGTTGATGTGGTCGGCGGGCGCGCCCGTGCGGAACTCGTCGAACATCCTGCGCAGCCCCGCGATCTCCTCGTCGGACGCGTTCATCGTCGCGAGGCGCGCGGCCATGCTCTCGATCGCCGCCCACATCTCGATCATCTCGACGATCTGGCGCCTGGTCTTGCGCACGATGAAGATGCCGCGCCGCGGCACCGTGCGCAGCAGGCCCTCCTGCTCGAGCAGCGTCATCGCCTCGCGGATCGGCGTGCGCGAGACGCGAAGCGACAGCGCGAGCTGCCGCTCGTCGATCCGGACCTCGCCGGAGTGCGAGTAGATGTCGGCCTCGACGATCGCCTGCTTGAGCGCCGCATAGGCCTGGTCACGGAGGCTCGCGCTGCCCTGGATCGGCTGCACCGGCAGCGGGATCTTCGGGGCGGCGGCGGTCTCGTTCGCCATCGTGCTTCGAACCCCCTCCTGACGGGGCAGCCGGCACGCTCGGTCGGCGTGTCGGTCCTCCCGCGAACGTTCCCCGGATCCCGATGAGACCGGGCTCGAATGCCGGGTATCTTATATATCAGAAACCACCCGGTGGCGTACCCGCTCGCCGGAAACCTTCGCGCGCCCGATCCGCGAGCGGCGCTCCGGAGCGCAGCGCTTCTGCCCGGCGCTCCGGCAAAGGGTGCGCCTGCGGCAACGCCGCTGCAGACGCCGATTGTCCGGCCATCGCTCCGTGAATCGCCGCGTGACGTTCGCCGCCGGGCACCCGCCCGAGGCGAGCGCGCAGGGATTCGGCCGCAGGTTTCGAAACAGCCCGCTCGACGATAAATAAAGAAAGCTACTTTTACAGACTGTTCCCGGTACGAAGATCGACGTTATATGACGATACGACGACCGGGGCGGTCTCGCCATGCCGGTTCTCCACGCCGGACACGCGACGACCGCGCCCGGCAGGCGACATCGCCGCAAAGCCGCCGAACTCGTGGCAAGACGGGAGCGACCTGCGCGCGGCAAGGCAAGGCGCAGCGCCAGGACGGAGGCGTGCGGTCGATGGGACGCGGTGCGAACCGATCCCGCATGGTTTGACGCGACGCACCATCCAATTCAACCCTGCACGCGGCCGGACTGGCGTTGACACCGATCTGATATATCAAATACCTTATCTCGAAACGACAAGACCGGTGCCCGCGAACCGCAGGCAGCGGCACGCTTCGGAGGAGCCTCGGGACATGCGCCGGGTCACGCAGTCGGAGTCGATGCTTCCCGTCCGCCGGCCGGCCGGGAACCGCGTCCTCCCCCGGCGCCTCGTCCCGGGCACGCGGCGCCGGGCGCGCGTCACGGCCGGACCCGCCGGTCGGACGCTTCCCGGACTCGACAGGAACTGAACGGCCCGGAGATCGGCGCGGGCGGCACGTCCGCCGATCACGCCGCTCCGCCGGGACGCCTCTGGCATCGGAGGAACACATGGACCAAGCGACGAAGGCCGCCGCGACGCTCGCGCCGGACGCGATCGACCGGCCCGCCCCGGAAACGGACGGCTTCCAGCTCGTCATCGACGCCCTCAAGCTGAACGGGCTCGACACGATCTTCGGCCTCCCCGGCATCCCGATCACCGACCTCGCGCGGCGCATGCAGGCCAACGGCATGCGCGTGATCTCGTTCCGCCACGAGCAGAACGCGGGCTACGCGGCGTCGATCGCCGGCTTCATGACGGGCAAGCCGGGCGTCTGCCTCACCGTGTCCGCCCCGGGCTTCCTGAACGGCCTCACCGCGCTCGCGCACGCGACGACCAACTGCTTCCCGATGATCCTCGCGAGCGGGTCGTCCGAGCGCGAGGTCGTCGACCTGCAGCAGGGCGACTACGAGGAAATGGACCAGCTCGCGATCGCGCGTCCGCACGCGAAGGCCGCGTTCCGCGTCCTGCACGCGGAAGACATCGGCGTGGGCGTCGCGCGCGCGATCCGCGCCGCGGTCTCGGGCCGCCCGGGCGGCGTCTACCTCGACCTGCCGGCGAAGCTCTTCCCGCAGGCGATGGACGCCGAAGCCGGGAAGCGGTCGCTGATCAAGGTCGTCGACCCGGCGCCGCGGCAGATCCCGGCCCCCGATGCGGTGAAGCGCGCGGTCGACCTGCTGAAGAGCGCCAGGCGGCCGCTGATCATTCTCGGCAAGGGCGCCGCCTACGCGCAGGCCGACGCCGACATTCGCGCGCTGGTCGAGCGCACCGGCATCCCGTACCTGCCGATGGCGATGGCGAAGGGCCTCCTGCCGGACACGCACGAGCAATGCGCGTCGGCGGCGCGCTCCTACGTGCTGCCGGAGGCCGACGTCGTGATGGTGATCGGCGCGCGCCTCAACTGGCTGCTCTCGCACGGCAAGGGCAGGACCTGGGGCGGCGCGACGCCGAAGTCGTGGGGCGGCCAGAAGTTCGTGCAGGTCGACATCTCGCCGCAGGAGGCCGACAGCAACGTACGCATCGACGCGCCGGTCGTCGGCGACATCGGCTCGTGCGTGGCGGCGATGCTCGCCGCGATCGGCGCGGGCTTCCCGAAGCCGCCCGCCGAATGGCTCGACGCGATTCGCGAGCGCAGGACGAAGAACGTCGCGAAGATGGCGGAGTCGCTGGCGAAGAACCCGTCGCCGATGAACTACCACAGCGCGCTCGCCGTGGTGCGCGACATCGTCAGGGCGAATCCGGACGCGTATCTCGTCAACGAGGGCGCCAACGCCCTCGACCACACGCGCGCGGTCGTCGACATGTACCAGCCGCGCAGGCGGCTCGACGTCGGCACCTGGGGCGTCATGGGCATCGGGATGGGCTACTCGATCGCGGCCGCGGTCGTGGGCGGGCAGCAGGTGATCGCGGTCGAGGGCGACAGCGCGTTCGGCTTCTCCGGCATGGAGGTCGAGACGATCTGCCGCTACGGCCTGCCGGTCTGCGTCGTGATCCTCAACAACAACGGCGTCTACCGCGGCGACGAGGTGAACCCGGCCGGCGGGCGCGATCCGTCGCCGCTCGTGTTCGTCAAGGGCGCGCGCTACGAGAAGCTGATGGAGGCGTTCGGCGGCGTGGGCGTCCTCGCCACGACGCCCGCGGAGCTCCGCGCCGCGATGGAGGAGGCGATCCGCACGCGCCGGCCGACGCTCGTCAACGCGGTGATCGACGAGAAGGCGGGCACGGAGAGCGGGCGCATCACGAGCCTCAATCCTTCCGCGAAGAAGAAGCAGTGATCGCGCGCCGTGCCGGCGCCTCGCGCCCGACGGCGGAATCCACGGCAATGCATGGGGGAAATTGATGGGCAAGGCACTGGACGGAGTTCGCATCCTCGATTTCACGCACGTGCAGTCGGGACCGACGTGCACGCAGCTCCTGGCGTGGTTCGGCGCGGACGTGATCAAGATCGAGCGTGCGGGCGAGGGAGACATCACGCGCGGGCAGCTGCGCGACATCCCCGGCGTGGACAGCCTCTACTTCACGATGCTGAACCACAACAAGCGGTCGATCACCGTGGACGCGAAGAAGCCGAAGGGCAAGGCGGTCATCGAGTCGCTGATACGCCACTGCGACGTGCTGGTCGAGAACTTCGCTCCCGGCGCGCTCGACCGGATGGGATTCACCTGGGAGCGCATCCAGGAGCTCAACCCGCGGATGATCGTCGCGTCGGTCAAGGGTTTCGGTCCGGGCCCGTACGAGGACTGCAAGGTCTACGAGAACGTCGCGCAGTGCGCCGGCGGCGCCGCGTCGACGACCGGCTTCGACGACGGCCCGCCGCTCGTCACCGGCGCGCAGATCGGCGACTCGGGCACCGGGCTCCACCTCGCGCTCGGCATCGTCGCGGCGCTCTACCAGCGCAAGACGACGGGCCGCGGCCAGAAAGTGCTGGCCGCGATGCAGGACGGCGTGCTGAACCTGTGCCGCGTCAAGCTGCGCGATCAGCAACGCCTCGACCGCACCCGCGTGATGGAGGAGTATCCGCAGTACCCGAACGGCACGTTCGGCGAAGCGGTGCCGCGCTCCGGCAACGCCTCGGGCGGCGGCCAGCCGGGCTGGATCCTCAAATGCAAGGGCTGGGAGACCGACCCGAACGCGTACATCTACTTCATCACGCAGGCGCCGGTCTGGAAGGACATCTGCGAGGTGATCGGCCGCGCGGAGTGGCTGACCGATCCGCGCTATGCGACGCCGAAGGCGCGCCTGCCGCACCTGATGGAGATCTTCGGCGAGATCGAGAAGTGGACGATGACCAAGACCAAGTTCGAGGCGATGGCCATCCTGAACCGGCACGACATCCCCTGCGGGCCGATCCTGTCGATGAAGGAGATCGCCGAGGAGCCGTCGCTCCGCGCGACCGGGACGGTCGTCGAGGTCGACCACCCGACGCGCGGCAAGTACCTGACCGTCGGCAACCCGATCAAGATGTCCGACAGCCCGACCGAGGTGAAGCGCTCGCCGCTCCTGGGCGAGCACACCGACGAGGTGATGGCGGAACTGGGCTACGGCTCGGCCGAGATCGCCGCGCTGCGCGACGAAGGCATCATCTGACGCGGTCCACCCACCGACGCGAGAGGCAGACATGGCGAACAACAGGACCGCAGTGCGGAAGGTGCTCGACGCCGTCAAGTCGGAGGGCAGGACCTCGCTGACCGCCCCCGAGGGCAAGAAGGTCTGCGACGCGTACGGGATCCCGGTCCCGAAGGAGGGCCTCGCGAAGACCGCGGCCGAGGCGGCGAAGCTCGCGACCGCGATGGGCTGGCCGGTCGTGATGAAAGTCGTGTCGCCGGAGATCCTGCACAAGACCGAGGCCGGCGGCGTGATCGTCGGCGTGAAGACGGCCGCGGAGGCGCGCAAGGCGTTCGCGACGATCCTCGCGAACGCGAAGAAGTACGACCGCAAGGCGACCGTCCTCGGCGTCCAGGTCCAGCAGATGGTGGGCGGCGGGCAGGAGGTCATCGTCGGCGCGGTCACCGACCCGTCGTTCGGCAAGCTCGTCGCGTTCGGCCTGGGCGGCGTGCTCGTCGAGGTGCTGAAGGACGTGACGTTCCGGCTCGCGCCGGCGACGAAGGACGACGCGCTGTCGATGCTCGACGGCATCGCGGCGGCCGAGATCCTGAAGGGCGTGCGTGGCGGCGAGCCGGTCAGCCGCGACGCGCTCGCGACGCTCATCCGCAACGTCTCGCGGCTCGTCGCGGATTTCCCCGAGATCGCCGAGATGGACCTGAACCCGGTGTTCGCGTCGAAGAAGGGCGCGGTCGCCGCCGACGTGCGGATCGTCTGCGACTGGAACCCGCCGGCGCCGCGCTTCCGCCCGAAGCACGACGACATCGTGCGCGACATGAACCGGATCATGAAGCCCGACGCGGTCGCGGTGATCGGCGCCTCGGGCGAGACCGGCAAGATCGGCAATTCGGTGATGAAGAACCTGATCAACGGCGGCTACCGGGGGAAGATCTACCCGATCAACCCGTCGGCCGACGAGATCATGGGGTTGAAGGCGTACAGGAGCGTCAGGGACATTCCCGGCGCGGTCGACGTCGCGGTGTTCGCCATTCCCGCCAAGTTCGTCGCGGCGGCGCTCGTCGAATGCGGCGAGAAGAAGGTTCCCGGCGCGGTGCTGATCCCGTCCGGCTTCGCCGAGACCGGCAACGTCGAGGGCCAGAAGGAGATCCAGGCGATCGGCCGCAAGTACGGCGTGCGGCTCATGGGTCCCAACATCTACGGCTTCTACTACACGTGGAAGAACCTCTGCGCGACGTTCTGCACCGCGTACGACGTCAAGGGGCATGCGGCGCTGTCGTCGCAGTCGGGCGGCATCGGCATGGCGATCATCGGGTTCTCGCGCTCGGCGAAGATGGGCGTCTCGGCGATCGTGGGGCTGGGCAACAAGTCCGACATCGACGAGGACGACCTGCTCACGTTCTTCGAGCAGGACGACAATACGCACATCATCGTGCAGCACTGCGAGGACCTGAAGGACGGTCGCGCGTTCGCCGAGGTCGCGAAGCGCGTGTCGAAGAAGAAGCCGGTCGTCGTGCTGAAGGCGGGCCGCACCAGCATGGGCGCGCGGGCGGCGAGCTCGCACACCGGGGCGCTGGCCGGCAACGACAGGATCTACGACGACGTGCTGCGGCAGTCCGGCGTGATCCGCGCGAAGGCGCTGCGCGAGATGCTCGAGTACGCGCGAGCGATCCCGGTGCTGCCCACGCCGAAGGGCGAGAACGTCGTGATCATCACCGGCGCGGGCGGATCCGGCGTGCTGCTGTCGGACGCCTGCGTCGACAACGGCCTCAGGCTGATGGCGATGCCGCCCGACCTCGACGCGGCGTTCCGCAAGTTCATCCCGCCGTTCGGCGCCGCGGGCAACCCGGTCGACATCACCGGCGGCGAGCCGCCGAAGACCTACCAGAACA
>WBZU01000586.1_pt1 | contig 21975 bp, 18 predicted proteins | sample 5204311 | NCBI WGS metagenome assembly WBZU01 (sample SAMN12344359, study PRJNA552823) | activated sludge metagenome | biome: Activated sludge suspended growth; feature: Nitrification reactor; material: Wastewater; isolation source: activated sludge from nitrification reactor of wastewater... | reverse complement strand
CAAATGGTAATTTTTTTTAATTCGGATTGTACTAATAACAATCCAAAATGCATAATACTAAAACATTGATTTTCAGCACTAATTTTTTTTCAAAAGGGTGAGGAAGTATCGTATATTTATGTGTTACCAGCAAGCGTAGGACGACCGAAAGTGCAGACATAAACCGACAGAAACGGAGGACGAAAATGCCAACGCTTCGCAAAATTAAAAGAGGTGTTTTGCCAACGCACTTGCCGACACAAAAACACCACATTTAATTTTGCCCAACCGCACCCAAAGCCCACCCACCACCCGACAAGTGGACGGTTGACAATTTGGAGGCAACTTTTGACAAAAACGAGGTTTAAAAACTTAACTTTACGACCACATAAATTAAAGACAGAAAATAAGAAATGAAGTTATACGAATCACTTGAAAAGCAACTTAAAAAAGAACCCAACTTCGTTACCGACAACGGAGAATTAAAAAAATGGGTTGTAATAAATAAAGCACAGAATTATGATGCTGAACTTATTGGCTTATTGCTTGACGACAAGGAACTAAAAGCAAAATTCTTTCTTGACATCAAAGGTGTTTTGGTTTTCAACCAATCTTTATTTGTGCAGTTCTTGGAGCAAAAGAATTATTTGAACGATAGTTATACTTCATACAAAAACAAAGTTGGTTTAAACATTGACGGAAAATATTTGAAACAACGCAATGAAGTTGCTTTAGTTTGGCCTTTTAAAGACTGCGTATTGGAAGGCGGACAAAGCCGTGAAGAAGATAAACGAGAAGAAATATTTTTTAATGAAACACTTGCACAAGACGAAATAACACAACTGTTAGAACCAAAGGTTTTTACAAAAGCGAAACGTATAACTGAAAAAGGAGAAAAACCACTTGATAAGTTAAATAGAAACGAAGAAGGATTAATTACTGACAACTTAATAGTAAAAGGAAATAATCTTTTAGCGTTACACACATTAAAAGAAGAGTTTGCGGGGAAAGTAAACTTCATTTATTTAGACCCACCATATAACACAGGAAGCGACAGTTTCCAATACAATGACAGATTCAACGAAAGCACTTGGCTTACATTTATGCGTAACAGGTTAATTGTTGCAAGAGATTTATTAGCGAACAACGGAACAATTTTCATTCAATGTGATGACCACGAGCAAGCCTATTTGAAAATATTGATGGATGATGTATTCAATTCTCAAAATTTTGTTGAAACATTTATCTGGAAGAATACCGATAATGCTCCTGCTTTATCAAAAAAGACTAGGAAAAACATAGAGTTTATCCATTGTTACGAAAAGATAATTGATACTACTAAAGGCTATGTTGGTAGAGATAGTGATAATGATGATGCACCTTTGTTAAATAGCGGAAATCCAATAACTACCTTAGAGTTCAAACCGGGTATAATTCAATTCAGAATTCCAGACGGAGTTTATGAAAAAGACAGCTATGATAAAGTTGAATTACTCAACGACTTAACTGTTGAAAAAGGTAAAAACAAAAATTCCATAAAACTCAAAGGTCGTTTTAAGTGGCAACAATCATTTTTGGATGACGAAATAAAAAAAGGAACATACTTCCTAATTAAGTCAAACAAATTTTCAATCAGGTATCAGAGAGAAATAGCATCTAATATGGCTCCTGACAAATTAATTGATGATGTCTATTTGTCAAAAGCTATTGGAATAGAAACAAATGAAGATTCCAAAAAACACATTGACGCTTTAAAACTAAAATTCAATTCTTATCCAAAACCTGAAACGCTAATAGCGTTTCTTATCAAGGCAGTTACTAAAGAAAATGATATTGTTATGGATTATCATTTAGGAAGCGGAACAACTGCTGCCACTGCTCACAAATTAAACAGACAATATATTGGAATTGAGCAAATGGATTACATTGAAGATGTTGCTGTAGAAAGATTAAAAAAAGTTATTGGAGGCGAACAAGGTGGAATTAGTGAGAAAGTAGAATGGAATGGTGGCGGGGAGTTCATTTATCTTGAACTCAAAAAATACAATCAAAACTTCGTTGAACAGATTGAATCTGCCAAAGACACAAAAGCAGTATTGAAAATTTGGGAAGAGATGAAAGCAAAATCATTCCTTAACTACAATGTGGACTTGCAAAAGCAAGAACAACACATTGAAGAATTTAAAGCGTTAACATTAGCTGAGCAAAAAGAACATTTAATTGAGTTATTAGACAAAAACCAATTGTATGTAAATCTATCCTCGCTTAATGACAAAGACTTTGAGGTTTCGGCAGAAGAAAAGAAAGTAACTCAAGATTTTTACCAACTTAAAAAATAAGCACAATGAGCTTTTTACACGACACATTGGTTCAGGAGTTTGGTAAAAGAGAAATTGCCCGTGTTCCTATTCCTAATTACATAACCGATAATCTTAAACCTGGTTTTGGTCAGCGACCTTACCAAATAGAATCTTTTCAACGTTACATAATTTGCCACAACGAAGATTTTGAAGGCAGACCTAAGAAGCCATTTCATTTGTTGTATAATATGGCTACAGGTAGCGGAAAGACTTTGGTAATGGCTGGCTTGATGCTTTACTTGTATGAAAAAGGGTTTAGAAACTTTCTCTTTTTCGTAAACTCAAACAATATCATCAAAAAAACAAAGGACAATTTTTTGAATCCGCAAGCATCAAAATATTTGTTCAACGACAAAATAGTTATTGACGGAAAAGAAGTTTACATAAAGGAAACAGACACCTTTGAAAGTGCAGATGATAAAAACATCAACATCAAATTCACGACTATTCAGCAACTTCACATTGACTTAAACAACACTAAAGAAAACAGCGTTACTTACGAAGATTTCAAAGACAAAAAAATGGTGCTAATAGCAGATGAAGCACACCATTTGAGTTCTGCAACAAAAAACAACGGTGATTTATTTGGCAGTTGGGAAGGAACTGTAATTGAAATTCTAAAACAGAATTTCGATAACATACTTTTAGAATTTACTGCTACGCTTGACTATGATAATGCCGAAATCTTAAAAAAGTATCAAGACAAGGTAATTTTCAAATACGACCTTGCTCAATTCCGAATTGACAAATATTCAAAAGAAATAAATCTTATCAGGTCAGGCTTTGACCAGCAAGAAAGAATTATACAAGCATTGATATTGAACTTGTATCGTCAAGAGTTGGCAACAGCCAACAATATCAATTTAAAGCCTGTTATTCTATTCAAAGCAAAAAAGACAATTAAAGAATCCGAACAAAACAAAGTAGATTTTCACAATCTCATTGATTTAATGTCAGCTCAATTGGTTGACCAAATTAGAAATACAGCAACAGTTTCAATAGTTCAAAAAGCCTTTAGCTTCTTTGATTCCATCAATATTTCATCAGCCGAAATTTCAAGAAGAATAAAATCGAACTTTCGTTTTGAAAATTGCATCAGTGCAAACAACGATGAAGAAGCAGAAAAAAATCAGTTGCTTTTAAACACCCTAGAAGATGAGAACAATCCAATTCGAGCAGTTTTTGCAGTTCAAAAATTAAACGAAGGTTGGGACGTTTTAAATCTTTATGATATTGTTCGTTTGTATGAAGGTCAAAACACAGGAGGAACAAATACTACCGTTGGAGCTACAACACTTGCAGAAGCACAATTAATTGGACGAGGAGCAAGATATTTTCCCTTTGCATTGGAAGAAGGACAAGACAAATACACAAGAAAATATGACGATGACCAAGGCAATGATTTAAAAATATTGGAGGAACTTTATTACCATACAAAAGAGGACAGCCGATATATTTCTGAATTGAAGAAAGCACTTGTAGAGTCAGGAATTTACGAGGACGAAGATAAATTGGTAACAAAGCAACTTACTTTAAAACTTGACTTTAAAGAAACTGAATTTTACAAGACTGGTAAAGTTGTTTACAACAAGAAAGTTGAGAAAAGCTACAACAATGTAAAATCGTTTGCAGACTTAGGCGTTTCAAAACGAAATTTTGCTTTTACACTATCATCTGGTTCGGGTAGAATTTCAAGTGCATTTAGTAAAGAAGAAGAGGCTACAACCGAAAAGACAGAAAGCAAAGACATTAAAGTTTCAGCTATTCCAAAACACATTATTCGTTTTGCATTGGCTCAAAATCCATATTTCTACTTTGACAGTTTAGAAAGATTTTTTCCTAACGTTGAATCACTTTCAAACTTTATTGACAGCAAAGACTATTTGGGTGGTTTAGAAATCACTTTCAATGCTTCAAAAACAAGACTTGCAGACATTTCAAACCACGACTTTTTATTAGCTATTCAAGGACTTTTGCAAAGTATTGAAATGGAAATAAAATCGAACTTGACAGAGTTTGAAGGTTCGGACTACATCAAAGAATATGTTCACAAGGTTTTCAAAGACAAAGAAATCAAAGTATACAAAGACAGCGAAAGAGCAGACGGACAAGAAGCTTTTGTTGCCAATGAACCTTGGTATGTTTACAATGCCAACTACGGCACAAGCGAAGAGAAAAAATTTGTTGAATTGTTTCAAAGACGCTTTGAAGGACTAAAGGAAAAGTTCACTAACATTTACTTAATCCGTAACGAAAGAGAAATTAAAATCATTGACAAATTAGGAAGAGCATTTGAACCTGACTTTGTTTTATTCTGCAAGCAGAAAAAGGGCAAAGAGTTGACTTATCAAGTTTTCATTGAGCCAAAAGGTGCTCACTTAATTGCCAACGACAAATGGAAAGAAGAATTTTTAAAGCAAATCAGAGAAGAAGAAAAGACCATCAAAATTGACACAGACAATTATGTAATTACTGGTGTTCCTTTCTACAACTATGCAAACGAAAACGAATTTAAAAAGACATTGGAGGACACATTAAAAATATAGCCCACGCTTTTGGTAGCACATTTGCATTTTTTGCCAACGCAAAAGCCAAACAGAAAAATGCAAAAGAGCTACCAAGCCAACGCACAAAGACACTGAAAACAATGGACAGACAAGCAACGACAGACAGAACGCCAGCACCTAACAGCACCTACCCAAAAGGCGGGGTTTCGTGTCCCAAAGACAGTTTTGTGGTTAATCAAAAATTAGTTTTTCAAATCAAGTTTTGTGCTAAAAGTCCCGCCCTTCGGGTAGCTGCAAACCGTTACAAGCAACCCTATGACGACAGTGCAAACATTAAACAACAGTGCTAAAATGAACGACACAATGCCAACGCTTCGCAAAATTAAAAGAGGTGCAAGCCTGCCCACAAGCCAAAGCTTTTGCACCACATTTAATTTTGCCCCACCGCACCCAAAGCCCACCCACCACCCAGACAGACCGACAAACATCCTTTGGAATATGAAAAAAATATTACTCTTATCATTTCTTCTATTAACCTGCTTGACAGGTTTTAGCCAATCATACCTTGGACGAGTTACCAAACAGGTAAATTTCCGAGAAGGTGCAGGGACAGATTATCCTGTAATTTCATCACTTAAAGTCGGGACACAAATTTTTATTGTTTCCCTTGAAACGGAAAACGACTTTTATAACATCATTGATATAGCCACCGACAAAGAAGGTTACATTCATAAATCGTTTGTAAAAGTTGGACAAGAAATTGAAAAAAATGAGCAAGGTATGTTCACGCCAAGCGGACAAACCACAAATTACAATCCCGAAATTGAAATCTATAACAACACCAAACTAACCTTGACACTAAAACTAAATAGTGAAACATACTATTTTGCTCCGCAACAAAAAAAGACAATAACAATGTCGCCAGGAACCTGTAATTACAGGGCATCAGCACCGAATGTAATTCCTAATATTGGCACTGAATATATGCAAAGCAATCAAGGTTACACTTGGCAATTTTATATCGTAACAGAAAGAAGATAATTATGTATGTAAATCCAATAGAAATTTTAGGCTTATCAAATGCTACTGACACAACAAACATTGATAACGAAATTGTAAAAAAGGCAAAACGCAAATTGTTTGCAGACATTGACCTTTCAGACAATGGTGTGTTTGAGTATTACGGACTACAACTCTCAAAAGGAAATTGTGAAAAAGCCATTGACGAGTTGACGAACAATGACTACAAAGAGTTTTATCTGTATTTGGCAAACAACAAACCGCTAAATGAATTTTTAGCAAGCGGGAAAGAAGCAATTTTCAAAAATTTCAAGCAAGACAGCATTTTTAAGTTGCCTGAATTTGTCAATTTCATAAGCCCATATTTTGCACCAAAGTTTGACAAAGCCTTATTGTCTGCATTTGAAAATGATAATGCCGACTTAACAAAAGCAATTTTAAATACTTCAACTTTAATTGCACAGACCGACTTAAACATAGCTTTTAAGAGTGTTTCCAATAACATTCAAAACAAAATCGCTGAAATTGATGAAATAACAAAAGGCATTAAAAATGAAGAAAGTTCTTATGATGAGGACGACATTGAAGAAGTTGTTCAGTTGGTAAAAGACCATTTTCCGACCAATACCCTCAACTGTTTACCTCAATATTTTCAAAGCCAAATATTAAAGATTGCAAACTCAATAAATTATCTCTCCAATTCTATTTGGGATGCTTTTGATACAACCCAAGTTCCGAATGATTTGACTGAATATTTATTGACATTAAACATTGGAGGATTAGACAGACCAACATTTGAGAACAATTTTAAAATCATCAGTAAAAAGCATAATGAAAGATTAGAACAAGCCAAAAATGCTCCTTTGCTGAAGAAGTGGGCTACTGTCCTTTTAAAAGTAAGAGATGCAATTAAGAAAGTTGAGAATAAAACTGCAACATCAAACGAATCATATCAAAATATCAAAGACCTGTTTGATGTGAGTGAATTGAACTCCCTCCCGTCATTTGCCGATGAAATTAGAACGCAGATTGGATACTCAATTAGAAGTTTATCTATTTCAATTTGGAACAAGCAAAGCGACATAAAAAGTGCATTAGCCACAATAAATCTAGCTTTACAAATCAATGTAGATAAAGAAGCCAAAGCGAAATTTAAACAAGACCAAACTGAATTATCAGAACTTGAAAAAAAATATCGTGGTGTTTTAGTTTGCCATTTCTGCGATAAAAATACTCCAGATGAAAGTAGCAAAATTTCAAAAACAATCTACAAAGAAACATACAGGAGCTACATACCAAGAAGGGTTCAATTTTCTTATGTTGACATTGATATTCCTCGCTGTAAAAGCTGTCAAGTAATCCATTCAAAAGGAAGTGAAAAATATTGGATGTTCCTCATAGGCGGAATAGTTGTAGGTGCTATAATCGGAGCAATGGTTGACGAACATTTTATAATAGGCGGACTTATTGGAGGTGCAATTGGTTGGATTGTTGGCAATTCAATGGAAAGCAGTATATCCAGCAAAGAAGGCATCAAAGACGCTTCGGATTCTACGTTACAAAGCCATCCGCTATTATCCCAAAGGATGAAAGAGGGTTGGACATTTTCAAAACCAAGTGCTTAAAAATTAACAACGAAATAATATGCAAGAAATAAAAAAAATCATTCCAAAAGTGCCACAGGCCTATCTTGATTTTATGAATCAGATATTTGAAATTGAAAAGAAATCCAACAATTTAAAGGAGGATAATTCCATTCAAAGAAATTTAAATAAAATCAAGGGAATACTTGAAGAGGAGTTTTTCAAAGGAACTTCTGCGATTGGTTTTACTTATCACAATCCTTTAGGTGAAAGCTATTCAGAAACAAGAACAGACTGCGAAGCCACAATTTCAGGCACAGGTGTTGACAACCTTGAAATAATTGAAGTAATTAAACCAATCATTTTTTACTCATATCAAGAAGATGAAAAACTAAAAAAAGTAATTGTTCAAGCAGCAGTTGTAATAGTTCAATCAAAAAACATTAATCTTTAAAAATCATTTATAATGGAAAATACAATCAATTTCGGAATTGACTTAGGCACTACAAACAGTGCTATTGCAAAGTTTGTAAAGGGTGAAGTAATCATTTTTTCAAACCCGCAAGACTACGGTAGAAATACTTTACCATCAGTTGTTTCCTATAAGAAAGATAAAATAACCGTTGGAAATAAAGCCAAAGAATTTTTGGAAAAAGACCCCAAAAGTGTTGTTGGCGTTTTCAAAAGGAAAATGGGAACTGCTGAAAGTTTCAAAATAAAATCAATCAATGAATCTAAAACTCCTATTGAGCTTTCAGCCCAAGTATTAAAGGAGTTGAAAACATTTGTAAATACAGGCGATACTTTAGACGCAGTTGTAATTACTATTCCTGCATCCTTTGACACAATACAATCCAATGCAACCAAAGAAGCAGGAATACAAGCGGGTTTCAAACAAGTTGTTTTGCTTCAAGAGCCTATTGCAGCCAGTTTGGCTTATGCCAATATGAAGAAAGAAAGAGAAATGAAAGACGGGCAATGGTTGGTTTACGATTTGGGCGGTGGAACTTTCGATGTTGCCCTAATAAAAATCAAAGAAGGCGAAATGAAAGTTTTAGACCACGAAGGAGACAACTTTTTAGGAGGTGCGGACTTTGACAATATGATAGTTGAGAAATTAGTTATTCCAAAAATCCTTGAAAAATATAGTTTCTCCAATTTAGAGGACGAAATGAAAAGTGCGACAGGAAAGTTTAATGCAAAATACTATGTCCTTTTAAGACGAGCCGAAGAAGCCAAAATAACATTGTCTTCCAAAACATCAGCAGAGATAGTAATAGACGGCTTTGAAGATGAAGAGGGCAATGAGGTTGATATGGAAATTGTAATAACACGTTCCGAGTTTAACGAGTTAATAAAACCAAACATTGACGGAACAATTGATATGATTAAGAAAATCATAACAAGAAATTCATTGAAACCAATAGATGTTCAATTTACTTTGATGGTTGGTGGCTCTACTTACATTCCATACGTCCGTAGTCGTGTAGAAGAAGTTTTACAAATTCCAGTAAATTGTGAAATTGACCCAACAACAGCGGTAGCAATTGGTGCGGCATATTACGCAGCTACCAAACCAAAGGAAATTTCAAAAGGAGACAGCAACAAAAAACACACTTCAATTTCTATTAAAGCATCTTACAATAAAGCATCTAAAGAAAAAGAAGAATTATTTGCTGCAAGAATTACTGGTGACGTAACGGGTTTGAGTTACCGTATTTTAAGACAAGAAGGTGGTTATGATTCTGGCTTAAAAAAATTAAGCGACCGCATAAATGAAGATTTGCCATTGGTTGACGGAGCATACAATTTTTTTACACTTGCCGTTTATGACGAACAAAACAATGTAGTAGAAACCGACATAGAACCAATTGGAATCAATAGCGGTTTTGGAATCAGCGGACAACCAATTCCTGAAGATATTTGTTTGGAAGTTGACGATTACGACAATCCGGGCAAAACAAGATTAAAACTTGTATTCCAAAAAAACTCAATTCTTCCACTTCGTTCACAGGGTATAAGTTTTCCGCTAAACAAAGGAATGATTAAAGGAAACGATGACGATTTTATTTACATCAATGTTTTAGAAGGTTCTCATTTAGCATTGCCTGAAGCCAATAAAGGAATTGGATTTATGGAAATAAGAGGAACGCAAATAAAAAGGGATATTGCCAAAGGCTCAGATATAGAAATCACTATTTCAATTTCGGAATCACGAGACATTACCATTTCTATTTACCTCAATATGGCTGACCAAGAGTTTAAACAAACTTTCAATCCAAAAGAAAGACACACGCCAATTGAATTTCTGAAAGAACAAGTAGAGGATTTATCGGAAAAATTAGAATTAGAAATACAAGAAGCAACAGACAAAGAAGATTATGAAACTGCTGGTGCTTTAAACAAGCTAAAAAAGGAAATGGAAACAGTAAGTGAGGAAACCGAAAACCTCACAAATGATGATGTTACAGACAAGCGTTACCAACTTGAAGATAAAAAAAGAAAAATTGCCCAAGAGATAGATAGTGCAACTAAAAACAAAAGGATTCAACAGGTAAAGGCACATTATTTTGAAGTTAAAGAGGAGTGTTTAAAGATGTTAGACGAAAACGGTAACGACCACGAACGTAAAACATATAACGACATAGTTGCACAAGAAAACGCATTTTTTGCAACTAACAGCCCTTTGAAAATTCAAGAAAAATCCGATGAAATGCACAGCATCTTATCAAGAATTAGATGGAGAACTCCCGAATTTTTAACTGGCATTTTTCAATGGTGCAAAAACAATCAAACAAGAATGAATGACCAAACACAAGCCAAGAGTTTAGTTGATGCAGGAAATTTTGCCATTGAAAGCCAAAATTGGGAACGACTTTCAGAAATAAATAGTGGGCTTCTAAACCTGTTACCTAAAGGTGCAGAAAAAGAAGCAACAACAAGAATTGGTTTTGGACTTTAAAAAATAGAAAAATGAAAAATCAAGATTTTAAAGAATTCCTATTTAAATCAGCCGTAATGGCAATGGCTTGTGATGGCGACATTGCAGAAACAGAAATTGCAGAAATTAAAAACATTGTAGCAAATGAAATTTACTTTATGGGCTATGACTTTGAAGAGCCATTGAAGAATAACATTGACAATATCAAAGCCAATGGAAAAGGTGCAATAAATCAATATCTGCAAGAGATAGGAACAAACAACCTTAACGAACACCAAGAAATTTTATTAATTGAAGTTCTGTTGCGAATAATTGAAGCAGACAATGATGTTCAAACGAGTGAACTAAAATTTCTGCAAATGGCTAAAGCAAAATTGAAAGTTGACGAGCAAACGCTAATTGTAAAATTTCCAAAACAAATAGACCATTTGCTTGACTTTCATAATTACGGTTTACATCAAGAATTTACAGATGAACTTAAATTTGAGTAACGCAATTAAAGTCGTTTTAGCGATTTTGTTCTTTCTCTGTTTGGCTGATATGCCTTACGGCTTTTACCAGTTTGCAAGGTTCACAGGACTAATTGGCTTTGCAATTTTAGCTTATCAAGCAAACCAACACGGCAGACAGACTGAAATGATTATTTACGGTGGACTTGCTTTATTATTTCAACCATTTTTTAAAGTAGCACTTGGCAGACAAATGTGGACTATCATAGACGTTATAGTAGGACTTGGTTTAATTATCAGCATTTTTCTAAAACCTAAATCACAAGACAAATGACATTAGTGCTAACCCGACCGACAGCGTTCCAAAAGCCCACGCATCTGCACTCACATTTGCTTTTTTGCAACCGCACAGACCAACGCCAAAAAAGCAAAAGAGAGTGCAAGCCAACGCACCCAGACAGTGCAACAATTCAGTGCAAAATTGGGCGGACACAGCTTCGGACAGACAGAAGGGCAGCTTGTAACACGGGTTTGGCAAAAGTGGCGGTTCAGTGCTCCGCAGACACATTTGTGGTTAATCAAAGTTTGGTTCTCCGCATCAACATTTGTGGTGAAAATCGCCACCTTCGCCAAGCCCGAAAACGTTATCGGCAACCCTAACCGACCACCGTGCAGACATCAACAGACATACCAAAATCCAACATCACACCGACCGACATTCCCGACACGACAACCGACCCTATTGTATTTTTATTTTCCCTACCGCACGAAAAAAATGAAGTTTTAGCCAACCCCATTGGCACATTTGAGGCTGTCCTATCCACAAAATCCAACACACAACAGCCTCAAAAGAGCCAAGCCCACCCACCACCCCAAACCTAAAATTATTTTTAATCAAATGATTAAAATATTTGTTCAATTCAAAAATTTATTTCTACATTTGTCCCCGAAACGAATTTTAATGCAAAATGGCAAAGAAGAAAGAAGCGAAAGCATTAGACACGACAACGGAAGAAAAAATCAAATCCGCTGCCCGTGTAGCGTTTCATAAAAAAGGATATGCCGCTACACGGACAAGAGATATTGCCGAAGAAGCGGACATAAATCTTGCTTTGCTGAATTACTATTTTCGCAGTAAAGAAAAGTTGTTTGAAACTATAATGTTTGAAACCCTTTTTAGCTTTATGCAAAATATGGCAATGGTGCTGAATGATGAAAAAAGCACCTTAGAAAAAAAAGTGGAACTTGTTGCTGAAAAGTATATTGACCTTATTATCAAAGAGCCGAATGTCCCGATTTTTATGTTGAGTGAAATTCGCAACAATGCTGAAGGATTATTAGAAAAATTACCGATTAAGCAATTAGTAATGAACTCTTCATTTTTCAAGCAACATCAGGATGCCGTTGCAAAAGGAAAAATTACCGAACCAAATCCATTACATTTTTTAATGAATTTATTGAGTTTGGTTGTGTTTCCTTTTATCGCACAGCCATTGTTACAAGGAATTGGAGGAATGAATAACAAGCAATTTAATGAACTAATGCAAGACCGTAAAAAACTTATTCCTGTTTGGATAAAAGCAACAATGAAAGCGAAGTAAATTTTTTTGCCCATTTATTAAACAGATGATTAAAACAAAATGATAAAAAAATGATTAAAAATAAACAACTTGCAGTAAGTTGGTTGATTGGCATAATGCTGTTTTCAACGCATTGGGCTACGGCACAACAAAATAATTCATTGAGCATTGACACTTGTTTGGCAATGGCAAAAAGGAATTTTCCGTTGATAAAGCAATACGGACTAATAGAGAAATCCAAAGAATATTCTATTGACAATGCCAACAAAGGTTATTTGCCGCAGTTCAATATTGTAGGACAGGCGACTTATCAATCTGCCGTAACGCAAATTCCTATTTCGTTGCCGAATATGGTCATTCCGACAATCAGTAAAGACCAATACAGACTTTACGGTGAAGTTTCGCAACCCATTACCGATTTGTTTGTGGTGAAAGACAATAAAAATTTGATTGAATCAAATATGCAAGTGGAAACGCAAAAAGTGGAAGTTGAAATTTACAAACTGAGAGAACGTATTAACCAACTTTTTTTCGGCATATTGTTGATTGATGAACAACTAAAACAAACGGATTTACTCAAAAAAGACATTCAAAGCGGTATTGACAAAACAAACGTTGCCATTCAAAACGGCACAGCAACTAAAAGCAGCGTAAACATTTTGAAAGCGGAATTGCTGAAAGCCAACCAACGCACTATTGAATTGAAAGCAACCCGAAAAGGATATGCCGAAATGTTGTCGCATTTTATCGGAACTGCGATTGACGAAAATACAACTTTGCTGAAACCCGCACCGCAACTTGTTTCCAACACTATCAATCGTCCCGAACTGAAATTTTACGACTTGCAGAAAAAAACGTTTGACTTGCAAAACAAACTGATTACCGCAAAAAATCTTCCACGTTTCAGCTTGTTTTTTCAAGGTGGTTTGGGCAGACCTGCGTTAAATATGTTGAGTAACGATGTGCAAGGTTACTACATCGGTGGTTTGCGGTTGAATTGGAATTTAACAGGTTTTTATACTTACAATAAAGAAAAGAAAATCCTTGCAGTCAATCAGGATTTCATAGACATTCAACGGGAAACATTTTTATTCAACACCAATCTGAATTTACGACAACAAAATTCGGAAATAACAAAAGTGCAGGAGTTGATTGAAACAGACAGCGACATTATTTCACTTCGTGAAAGCGTGAAAAACACAACGAAAATACAGTTAGAAAACGGAACGGCAACAACCAACGACTACCTTATTTCTGTAAATGCAGAAGACCAAGCACGGCAAAATTTGATTTTGCACGAAATACAGCTTTTAATGGCTCAATATAACTATCAAACAATGTCAGGCAATTAAACATCAAAAAATAAAATCAATGGGAAAAATAAAAACTATCGCATTTGTAACAGGCATTGCAACATTGTTTGCAGCTTGCAACAACAACAAAACTTCTTTTGACGCTTCGGGAAGTTTTGAAGCAGAAGAAAGAATTATTTCATCGGAAGCCACAGGCACAATTAAGCAGTTTGAACTTGAAGAAGGGCAAATGCTTCAATCGGGACAAACTGTCGGTTATATTGACAGCACACAGTTGTATTTGAAGAAAAAACAACTCTTGGCACAAACGAAAGCCACCGCCAGCAGAAAGCCCAATGTATCGGCACAGTTAGCCGCTTTGCAATCGCAGCTTGCTACTGCACAAAAAGAAAAAGTGCGTATTACCAATTTGGTAAATGGCGATGCCGCACCGCAAAAACAATTAGACGACATCAATGCACAAATTGATGTGTTGAAAAAACAAATTGAAGCACAAAAATCGTCATTGGATATTTCTACCGAAAGTATCAACAGTGATGTGTTGCCGTTGCAGGTGCAAGTGGAACAGTTAAACGACCAATTAGCAAAATGCAAAATCATTAATCCTGCAAACGGAACGGTTTTGACAAAATATGCCGAAGCCAACGAAATGACGGCAACAGGAAAACCGCTTTACAAAATTGCCGATTTGTCAAACATCATTTTGCGGGCTTACATCACAGGCGACCAACTGACACAAGTAAAGCTGAACCAAACAGTAAAAGTGCTTACCGATGACGGCAAAGGCGGTTACAAAGAAACAGAGGGCACGATTAGTTGGATAAATGACAAGGCAGAGTTTACGCCAAAAACCATTCAAACAAAAAATGAAAGAGCGAATATGGTGTATGCCATTAAAGTAAAAGTGAAGAATGACGGCACTTACAAAATTGGTATGTATGGCGAAATAAAATTTCAATAGCAATGGCAGATGTTGAGTTACATAATATTGTAAAGACATACAACAAAGGCAAAGTGAAAGCCGTGAATGATGTTTCGTTTTCGGTAAATGAGGGCGAATTGTTTGGTTTGATTGGTGCAGACGGAGCAGGTAAAACAAGTATTTTCCGCATACTTACAACCTTGTTGTTGCCCGATAGCGGTAATGCTTCTGTAAGCGGTTTTGATGTAATTAAAGACTACAAAAACATTCGCAGTAGTGTGGGCTATATGCCCGGAAAATTTTCGTTGTATCAGGATTTATCGGTGGAAGAAAACTTAAACTTTTTTGCTTCTGTTTTTAATACTTCGGTAAAAGAAAATTACGATTTGATTAAAGACATTTATGTTCAAATTGAACCGTTCAAAGACCGTAGGGCAGGAAAATTGTCGGGCGGTATGAAACAAAAATTGGCTCTATGTTGTGCTTTAATTCATCGCCCGAAAGTGTTGTTTTTAGACGAACCGACAACAGGTGTGGATACTGTTTCACGAAAAGAATTTTGGGAAATGCTGAAACGCCTGAAACAGCAGGGCATTACGATTTTGGTTTCCACGCCTTATATGGACGAAGCCACGCTTTGCGAACGCATCGCACTCATACAAAACGGAAAAATTTTATCCATTGATACACCCGATGAAATTGTAAAACAGTTTCCAGAAAATCTTTTTGCCGTAAAAGCAAATGATATGAGCAAGTTACTAAACGACCTGCGAAAAAATAACGAAATAAAAACCTGCAATGCTTTTGGCGAGTTTCATCATATCACGTTTCAAAATGACAATGAAAATTCGCACAATGAATTGATACACATTTTACAAAAAGCCAATCATCAAAACATTGAACTCAAACACATCACACCGAGCATTGAAGATTGTTTCATAAAACTGATGAACTGAAATGACAAACGAAACCGTAATAAAGACAGACAAACTCACTAAACGTTTTGGCGATTTCATCGCTACAAACGAAATAACCTTTGAAGTATATGCAGGTGAAATTTTCGGTTTTCTCGGTGCGAATGGTGCAGGAAAAACAACCGCAATGAAAATGCTTTGCGGACTTTCAACGCCTTCATCGGGAAATGCCACCATTGCAGGTTTTGACATTTACAAACAAACCGAAGAAATTAAAAAGAACATCGGTTATATGAGCCAAAAATTTTCCTTGTATGAAGATTTAACAGTGTTGGAAAACATTCAATTCTTTGGCGGTATTTATGGTTTAACGGATAAGCAACTAAAAGCAAAAAGCAATCAATTGATTGAAACATTGGGTATGCAAAACGAAGCTAAAAAATTGGTTGCTTCATTGCCCTTGGGTTGGAAACAGAAATTAGCTTTTTCGGTAGCCATTTTGCACGAGCCGAAAATTGTGTTTTTGGACGAACCCACAGGAGGCGTTGACCCCATTGTTCGCAGGCAGTTTTGGGATTTAATTTATTCGGCAGCAGACAGAGGCATTACCATTTTTGTAACCACGCACTATATGGACGAAGCCGAATACTGCAACCGAGTTTCGATGATGGTGGACGGAGTAATAAAAGCGTTGGACACACCCGACAATTTGAAAAAACAATTTTCCGCTTCATCAATGGACGATGTGTTTTTTGAATTGGCAAGAGGTGCAAAACGAAAAGCAGACTAAGAAAAATGAAACAGTTTTTGACATTTGTAAGAAAAGAATTTTATCACGTTTTCCGTGATAAGAAAACACTGTTAATGCTATTCGGCTTGCCGATTGTGCAGATTGTTTTATTTGGTTTTGCTCTCACAAACGAAATCAAAAATTCCAAAATTGTTATTTGCGATTATGCCAAAGACGAAGCCACACAGCAAATCATCAACAAAATAGAAGCAAGTCAAAATTTTGATATTCAAAAAACGCTATTCAGCCACCGACAAATTGAAGAAGCATTTAAAGCGGGGAACATAAAATTGGCAATTATATTTCCTGCCAATTTTAACAACGACCTTTCACATCTTCATCAGGCACAAGTTCAAATTATTGCAGATGCTTCCGACCCGAACACCGCTAATACATTGACAAATTACGCAACGGCAATCATTATGGATTATCAGCAGGAGTTAATGAAAAACAATGTTGTTCCGTTTCGCATTGTTCCCGAAATACGAATGTTATACAATCCCGAATTGAAAGGGGCAACCAATTTTGTGCCGGGCGTAATGGCATTGGTGCTGATGTTGGTGTGTGTAATGATGACTTCTGTTTCCATTGTTCGTGAAAAAGAAAATGGAACAATGGAGGTGCTGTTGGTATCGCCTTTCAATCCGTTTTTAGTGATTATTGCAAAAGCAATTCCGTTTTTATTACTTTCCATTGTAAACCTTTCCGTCATTCTTATTTTAAGCGTAACTCTTTTGGATATGCCGATTAACGGAAGTATTTCATTGCTGTTTGCAGAAAGTATTTTGCTAATTATTACAGCTCTTTCGTTGGGTTTGCTTATTTCAAACGTAGCACAGTCGCAACAGGCAGCAATGCTGATTTCATTGATGGGAATGTTAGTTCCTACAATGTTGTTTACAGGATTTATGTTTCCGATTGAAAATATGCCTGTTCCCTTGCAGGTAATTTGCAATATCATTCCTGCAAAATGGTATTACACTATTGTAAAATCAATAATGATAAAAGGTCTTGGATTTAGTGCTATATGGAAAGAAACATTGGTGCTTTTCGGAATGACTGTTTTTTTATTGGTAGTGAGTTTCAAAAAATTTAAAACTCGATTAGTATGAGAACACTAAAATTTTTATTGCAAAAAGAGTTCAAACAAATCTTTCGAAACAAAGCATTGTTGCCGTTGATTTTTGTTGTTCCGATAGTGCAGTTGCTCATACTTCCATTAGCAGCCGATTATGAAGTAAAGAACATCAACATTTCAATCGTTGACCACGACCACAGCACATTTTCACGCAATCTTATTTCAAAAATTACTTCTTCGGGTTATTTCCGTTTGGCTGATTACAGTAATTCATTTCAAAGTGCATTTAATCAGATTGAAAGCGACAAATCCGATTTGATTTTGGAAATACCGCAAGGCTTTGAAAAAAACTTAGTGCGTGAAAACGAGCAAAAATTATTTATTGCTGTTAATGCAATCAATGGCGTGAAAGCAGGTTTGGGCGGTGCTTATCTCAATCAAATTATTACGGCTTACAACGCTGATATTCGTTTGCAATGGTTTCAATCCGATAAATTTAATACTGCGCCTGTTATTACTGTTGCTTCTTCAAATTGGTTCAATCCGTTTATGAACTATCGTTTTTTTATGGTTCCGGGAATTTTAGTTGTGTTGGTAACAATGGTAGGTGCGTATATGTGTGCATTGAACATTGTGAAAGAAAAAGAAGCTGGCACGATTGAACAAATAAACGTAACACCCATAAAAAAATATCAGTTTATTTTGGGCAAACTCATTCCGTTTTGGATAATCGGAATGTTTGTTTTTAGTGTCGGTTTGTTTGTTGTGGCACGGTTGGTTTATGGTATTGTTCCTGTCGGAAGTTTACTCTTACTGTATGGTTATTTGTCCATTTATCTGATTGCATTATTGGGCTTAGGCTTGCTTATTTCCACATTTGCCGAAACACAACAACAAGCAATGTCGGTAGCGTTTTTCTTCATTATGATTTTTATGCTGATGAGTGGTTTATTCACTTCGCTTGACGGAATGCCGCAATGGGCTTACATCATAGCAAAATGCAGTCCTGTAACGTATTTCATTGAAGTAGTGCGAATGGTTGTTCTGAAAGGAAGCGGGTTTTCCGACATCAAAAATCATTTTGTTATTATGATTGGGTTTGCCGTTTTATTAAATGGTTTGGCGATTTGGAATTATAAAAAGACGAGTTAGAACCAACACACAGGCACACACATTTGCAAACCGCTACAAGCCAACGCACCTACCAAAGTTTGCAAAAGAGTGTGCCTTTTGCCGACCTCTAAAACTTCATTTTTTTCTTTCCCCTCTTTGAAAAAATAAAAATACACCAACCACACACACGACACAACAACCACGACAGACAACCAACCTGACAGACAGAAGGGCAGCCGATAACAAGGGCTTGGCGTAATGGCGGGCGAAGTGCCTCATATGAAACTTTTTGCTAAATTTGAACTTTGGTGCTTCGTATCAACAGTAGTGCTGTAAAACCGCCACTACGCCAAGCCCCGAAACGTTATAAGCAAGCCTAAAAGACGACCGTGCAACCAACAAGCGGACTTCAAAACGACTAGACATTTGATTTCCAAACTAACTTTCGGACGACAAAAACTAGGTTGACAATTTCGCTGTAACTCGACACTGACCAGACCAGTTTGCCGACACAAAAGCCAACGCAAGGTTTTAAAATTTTTTCCCACCGCACATTTTAAAAAATAATTTTAGCCAGCCGCACATTGGCACATTTGCAAAACCGCACGAGCCAACACACAATCCAAGTTTTGCAAAAGAGCCAATTTCCCACACTCTGAAAATATAGTGGACAAATATATCCACTACTAAAAAAAGTACTTATCTTTGCTCCCATAAAAAGTAGAAAATGTTTTCAAAAGCTTGTGAATACGGTATTAGAGCATCCATTTTTATTGCAGAGCAATCCTTGATTGACAGAAAAGTGAGTTTGAATGATGTAGCGGAAGCGATTGAGTCGCCATCAGCATACACTTCAAAAATTCTTCAGCGATTATCAAAGTGCAACATCATCAACTCCGACAAAGGGCCAACTGGTGGCTTTTCAATGGACAAAAGTGAATTGGAAAAGGTGAAATTGAGTTCGATTGTTTATGCAATTGATGGGGACAATATTTACAATGGCTGTGGTTTGGGGTTGAAAAAATGCAATGCAGATAAACCTTGCCCCGTTCATAATCAATTCAAAGTGATAAGGGACGAACTTAAAAAGATGCTCGAAACAACAAGCGTAAAGACTTTAGCAATGGATTTTGAGAAAGGCTTGACATTTTTAAAACGATAAAAAAATTTGAAAAAGTAGTGGACAATAATATCCAATATAAATAAAAAATGGAAACAAAAAATATATTCAGCGAATCGGGCATCATCATCACACTGCTCCTAATTGCCATACCAGTAATTGTTGCTTCGATATTAGTAATCATAAAAGCCAAAAATTTTCTAAAGAATTTCTTAAAGAAAAAAGAACTCGAAAAATTCAATGAATACGTGAAAGGCTTGAGTACCGAAGAAGTTCAAAAATTAGAGCAACGAAAAAAGGAACTTGAATTTTCTCTTTCTAATAATGAATTAGCTGGCGATACTACACCTAATGACGCAAAAGGTTTGATTGACAATGTGAGCGAAGCGAGTTCGTTGCGATTTATTGAGCAAAAGAAAAAAAGTCAGGTAAGACCCTATATTGAACCTGATTTAACCAAACTTATTCTATGGTATTTGGGTTGTGCCACTTTTTGGTTATTGTTTGGGACTACGGTTGGCGAATATGTTGGGATTAAATTTGTTGCTCCAGATGTTGACCATTACAGTTGGTTGAGTTTTGGAAGATTACGACCTGTACACACTAACGCTGTATTTTGGGGCTGGGCATCTTTGGCAATGTTGGGCTTGGCTTATTATGTCATTCCAAGAGTGAGCAATGTGCCAATTGCAAGTATTAAAACGGGTTATAGAACCCTCATTCTCGTAAACGCTTCGGTTATACTGGGTAGTTTGTTTTTAATGGCAGGTATCAACAATGGTGGTGGTGAATACCGAGAATACATTTGGCCAGTAATGGCGTTGTTTGGTATTGGTGTTATCATTTCGCTAAGAAATTTTTACAAAACCATAGCCAAAAGAACAACCAAAGAAATTTATGTTTCTAATTGGTACATCATTTCTGCAATGATGTTTCTATTGGTGATTGCCGTAATTGCGTATTGGCCAAGTTGGCAAAATGGCTTAGGCGAAACAATTATACAAGGTTACTATATGCACCAAGGTGTGGGTATGTGGTTTATGCTTTTCAATCTCGGATTGATGTATTACTTCCTGCCTCAACAATTAAATAAACCTATATACTCTTATAGTTTAGGAATTCTGGCGTTTTGGGTGCAAATCCTTTTTTATACTTTAATAGGAACACATCATTTCATTTTTAGTGCGATTCCTTGGTGGTTGCAAACTGTTGCCATTGTGGGAAGTGCAGGTATGATAATACCCGTTGTTGCAGGGACCACAAATTTCTTGATGACTTTCAAAGGATCTTGGCACAAACTGTCGGGCAGTTATACCCTTCCGTTTTATTTGATTGGTATCATATTCTACTTCACAGGTTCATTACAGGGAACTGCCGAAGCATTCAAGTTTACCAATTTGGTGTGGCATTTTACCGATTTTACTGTAGCTCATTCGCATCTCACAATGTATGGTATCATCTGCTTTATGCTTTGGGGTTTCATTTATACCGTTGTACCAAGATTGACAGGAAAAGAACCACCTCAAATTACCGTTGGTGCTCATTTTTGGTTGGCACTCATTGGATTGCTTTTCTATACATTCCCACTTATGTACGGTTCTACGCTCAGGGGATTGATGTGGATGGAAGGCACCAAATCATTTATTGAAAGTGTAGAATTGATGGCTCCGTATTGGCTTTGGCGTGCCATTGGTGGTTCATTGATGTGGCTTTCTCATATTTTGTTTGCCTACAACTTTTATGTAATGGTAAAAAAGAAAGAAGAGATAGAAATACCCTCTTCGCCAAAAGACATTCTAAATGCAAAGGTGGCAATAGACAATCAAGAAGTAACAAATTAATATATACGAAATGGAATTTTTCGACAATCATAAAAAACTATTCAGAACAGCACTGGGACTATTTGTTGGTCTTACAATAGTTGTTGCCATAATGCCTGCCATCAACAATCAAGATAATAATGAACCATTGCCCGGCTATGAGCCATTAAGTCAAGAAGCTTATCTCGGTAAAAAAAGTTTTATCGCCAACGGATGTGTGGCTTGCCATACACAGCAAGTAAGAAATGTAGATATGGACAATATTTGGGGCAGCAGACCCGGAATACCAGCCGATTATGCAGGCATTTCGAGAACCGATTTTTGGCGTAACACTGCTACACTAATGGGTACAGAAAGAACTGGTCCCGATTTAACGAATATCGGTTCAAGACAACCGAGCTTGGCGTGGAATTTATTGCACCTCTACCAACCCAGAGCCGTAGTAGAAAAATCAATAATGCCGGCTTACCCTAGGCTATTTGAAGT
>WBZU01001035.1_pt1 | contig 22002 bp, 17 predicted proteins | sample 5204311 | NCBI WGS metagenome assembly WBZU01 (sample SAMN12344359, study PRJNA552823) | activated sludge metagenome | biome: Activated sludge suspended growth; feature: Nitrification reactor; material: Wastewater; isolation source: activated sludge from nitrification reactor of wastewater... | reverse complement strand
GGCTTTTGCTGCGGCAATATTTGCAACCAGACGTGCATGGCTTGTTCCATGGCGCTCAATGGGGTTGCGAACGGTTCGTGTCAACCCATTCCGAATGGCACCGATCCCGAAAACGAATGCCCCGCCAATCGGACATGTAACGGCACCGGCATGTGCTCCCCTTGACAGCCCGTTGATTTATCTGCTCGCCCCCGAAATCGTCGGTCGACGTTGCTCGAAATGCCGGCGTATTCCTTGCTCCATCGCCCTAGCTTTCGGGCGCTCGCGACGACAATTCAACGGATTGCTAACATTACTCCGCCGGCTTATCGAAGCGGTGCTTGGAGAGTGCTTGATTTTCAGGCGTTTGCGGCGGGGCCCCGCTGTTTGAGCCCCGAAAGGGGCGAGTTCGGGGTGCCGCGAATGCCTGAAAATCAAGCCTCGACAAGCGCAATATACGAAGTGGCGGAGCAGCGCCAATAAATGGCGGCGTCGTGTTGACGCCCGGACGAACGTTTCTCTTGCGTGCGGTCCTTCCGCCGATCGCGGCAGCCTTGGGAGTGGTTTGATTTTTGCGTTTGCGGCGGGGCCCCGCTGTTTGAACCCGAAGGGCGAGTTCGAGGTGCCGCGACGCGAAAAATCAAACCCTCCCGGGCGGACAACCTCCAATGCGGTCGCCGCCCTTCAACTCTTTTTCGCCGATTTCCCAGACTTTGCCGGCTTGGCCGCGGGGCTTTCCACGCGCGACGCCGACGGCAGCATTTTGGCCAAAAACGCTCCGGTAAACGATTCTTTCGCCAAAGCCACCTGCTCCGGCGTTCCTTCCGCAATGATGCGTCCACCTCGCGCTCCGCCCTCGGGCCCCAAATCCAAGAGATAATCCGCCACCTTGATCACATCCAGGTTATGCTCGATGACGACCACCGTATTGCCCGCCTCCACCAGCCGCGACAATACCGTCAAGAGCCGCCGAATGTCCTCGAAATGCAAACCCGTCGTCGGTTCGTCGAGGACATACAGCGTTCGTCCCGTCTGCGTCTTTCCCAATTCGCGACTCAGCTTCACCCGCTGTGCTTCACCCCCGGACAGCGTCGTCGCTTGCTGACCGATCTTCATGTATCCAAGACCCACGTCCACGAGCGTCGCCAAAATTCGTTTCAGCGCCGCGTGATGTGAAAACAACGTCAAACATTCATCGACGGAAGACTCGAGCACCTCGTGGATGTTTTTCCCTTTGAACCGCACGTCCAGCGTTTGCGCATTGTATCGTTTGCCTTTACAAACCTCGCAAACCACGTACACGTCGGCCAAAAAGTGCATTTCCACCTTGACCATTCCGTCGCCGTGGCAGCTTTCGCATCGCCCGCCTTTGACGTTGAAACTGAATCGTCCGCCGTCCCAACCTCGCGCCCGCGCCTCCGGTAACAACGCGAAAATTTCGCGAATATGATCGAATGCCTTCGTATACGTCCCCGGATTCGATCGCGGCGTTCGTCCAATCGGCCGCTGATCGATCGCAATCACCTTATCCAGTGCCTCGAGCCCCTCGATGCTTCCGTGGATTCCCACGGCATCGAGCGATCCGTGCAGCTCGCGACTCAACGCCGGCAACAAAATCCCATTGATGAGCGAACTTTTGCCCGCTCCGCTCACGCCCGTCACCGCCGTCAATACGCCCAGCGGTATTCGCGCGTGGATATTCTTGAGGTTATGCTCGCGCGCACCACGAATCGTAATGTATCCCGTTGGGGTTCGCCGCTCCGTCGGAATCTCGATGCTGCGACGCCCGGCCAAATAATCCCCCGTCAAATTGCCCTTCGCTTGCATGAGCGCCTCGGGCGTCCCATCGAACAACACCTTTCCGCCCTCGTGCCCCGCGCCCGGACCAAAATCCACCACGTGATCCGCCGTCCGAATCGTCTCTTCGTCATGCTCGACCACGACCACCGTATTGCCCAGATCTCGCAATCGTCGTAACGTTGCAATGAGCATCTCGTTGTCCCGCTGATGCAGCCCGATACTGGGTTCGTCAAGGACATACATCACGCCGCTCAATTCACTGCCCAGCTGACTCGCCAATCGAATACGCTGCGCTTCACCGCCCGACAACGTTGGTCCCGACCTGTCGAGCGTCAAATAATCGAGGCCCACGTTCGTCAAAAACCCGAGCCGCGCGTCGATTTCGCGCTTCACGCCTTCCGTGATCCGCGCTTTTCCTCCCGGCAGCGTCAGCGCCCGCGTATGCGCCAGCGCATCGCCCACGGTCATCGACGTGATGTCGGCAATGGTTTTTCCCGCAATGAAAACCGCCATCGACTCGGCCCGCAATCGTTTGCCCCCGCAAGCATCACACGGCATTTCCCGGAAAAACTTCCGGTAATGCTCCCGCGCCATTTCCGACGTCGTTTCTCGAAAACGCCGTTCCAGCCCTGGAATCACCCCCTCGAACTTCATCCCGAACGTCCCGTGACTTTCGGAACCTTCTTTGCCCCATTTGACCGAAATCTTTTTCCCCTCGAGACCATACAAAATCAGCTCGCGCGTGTCCTTCGGCAACCTGCCGAACGGTACATCGAGGTCCGCGCCCGTCGCTTGCACGACCGCATCCGCAATGCGAAACGTCCATCCTTCTCCACGACTCATCGCCGACGCCCACGGGGCAATCGCGCCCTCACGAATCGACAATTTCGGATCCGGGACGATCGACTCCGGATCCACCTCCAATCGATTGCCCAAACCATTGCACGCCGGACACATCCCGAGCGGACTGTTGAAGGAGAAACTCTGCGGAGAAAGCTCGGGATAACTCTTTCCGCAGCAAAATCGCGCTTGACTGAAGGTACGCGGCGCCTGCCCCTCGACCTCGACCACCATTTCGCCTTTTCCTTCGCGCAACGTCAATTCGACGCTCTCCGCAATGCGCGGACGATCATCCGTTCGAATTGCGATGCGATCCGCGATGAGCGAAATGTCGTGCCATAATTTCTTGTCCAACCGCGGCGGCGATTCGAGTTTTTCCTGTTTACCGTCCACCATCACCCGAGTAAACCCACGCGATACCAGGTCATCGAAAACGTCCTTGTGCTCGCCTTTGCGATGCACCACAATCGGCGCCAAAAGCGTCGCTCGCGTCCCTGACGGAAGCTCCAGCAACGTCTCGACGATTTCATCCACCGATTGCGAGGCAACGGGCTTGCCGCATGTCGTGCATCGCTGCTCCCCGGCTCGAGCATAAAGCACACGCAAATAATCGTATACCTCGGTGATTGTCCCGACCGTCGAACGGGGGTTCGTCGAGGCACTCTTCTGCTCGATCGCAATCGTCGGCGACAAACCGGAAACATGCTCGACCGCCGGTCGATCCAATTGCCCCAAAAACTGTCGAGCATAAGCCGACAAAGTCTCGACGTATCGTCGCTGCCCCTCGGCATACAATGTATCAAATGCCAAACTCGACTTGCCCGAACCACTCGGCCCCGTGAAAACCACCAATTTCCGTTTGGGGATCTCCAAATGATCGATACGCAAGTTGTGCTCGCGAGCTCCCTTCACAACAATGAAATCAGGCTCACGAGCGGCGGCAATCTCGGCTTGAACTCTTCGCATGGTGGGTTTTCCCTGAACGAACTGAACGCCTGAACTCCTACCACGCGCTCACCGGCACCTTCAACAAAGAAAATCGCCCCGACGAACTTTTTTTGCCCCGGGCAACCGTAGCCGTCCATACGGTAGTCCGTGGTAATGTATGCCAAATTGCGGATCCTCTGGTAGAATGGGGCCTGTGCCGGTCGTGTACGCGCTTTGGATGCTCGATGCGATTATTGTTGGTTATGTCACGGTGTTTTTCGTGCTGAACGTGAAGTTCGTCGTGACCAGTTATCGACGAATTCGTCGTGAATTGTTGACGGAAATCGTTCGTCCCGCCTTATCTTCCGAGCACGATGTATTTCTGCCGATCGTTTCGCTCCTCGTGCCCGCGTACAATGAAGAAGTCACGATTGTCGAGAGTTTGAAGTCGCAATTGCGTCTGCGTTATCCCGCGTATGAAATCATCATTTGCAACGATGGATCAAAAGATCGCACCGTCGAGGTGCTTCTTGGTGCGTATCCATTCGTGCCGGTGATTGGCGAAGCGACGGGAACGCTTTGCACCGCCAAAATTCGCGGATTGTGGGAATGCCGCAGCCATTTGCCCGAATCCGTCCGTCGCATGGTGCTCATCGACAAGGAAAACGGCGGAAAAGCGGATGCGCTCAATGCCGCCGCCAATGTCGCGGAAGGAACTTTTGTCACGAGCATGGACGCGGACAGCTTGCTCGTGCCCGATGCATTGCTCATTGCCGTGCGCAAAGTCCTGGAAAATCCTGCCGAAATCATCGCCGTCGGGGTCCAAGTCGGTCTTTCGAATGGTTCCGTCGTGAAAAACGGCAGCGTCGAAGAATTACGTCTGCCTACCAGCTTGATCGGTAAACTGCAAATCGTGGAATACATGCGTTCGTTTGGAAAAGGGCGAACCGCCTTGTCCGAAAGCAACGCCGTCTTGATCCTCTCCGGCGTATTTGCATTGATTCGACGTACGGCATTGTTCGAGGTCGGGGGATTTTTGACGCGCCACGTGAAATCGAAATTGTGTATCGAATATTGTTCGGAAGGAGCGCACACGGTATGCGAGGACATGGAAATCGTCGTGCGTTTGCATCGATGGCTCCTCGACAAACGAATTCCGGGGCGCATCGTTTGTCTCCCGTTCGTGATTGCGTGGACCGAAGCGCCGGAGAATTATCGCGATTTGGGTAAACAACGCGCTCGTTGGTATCGTGGTCTGTGGGAGGTCATCGTTTATCATCGCGCGATTTTGTTTCGACCTCAATATCGGCAAATCGGCTTGTTTGCGATGCCGTATCAATTGTTATTCGAAGCTCTCGCCCCGCCGCTCGAATGCCTGGGATACTTGTTGCTCGTGCTGACCGCCGTGTTCGGAGCGCTTTCTCCCGCGGCGCTCTTTACATTTCTCGCGTTGGCCATGGCCATGAATTTTTGTTTGTCCACATTATCCGTCCTGTTGTGCACCTTCTCCGCATCGAATCTTCGCGGTCCTCATGAATCGGCGGCGATCATTGCGTATCCACGTGCGAAGGACTTGCTCATTTTGATCCTGGTCGGACTCGTCTCGAATTTGGGATATCGCCAATACTTGGTCTTCTGGCAATTGCGAGGTCTTTATGATTTTTTGAAAGGCAACAAAGGCTGGGATAAATTCGGACGAAAAGGATTCGCGCCGGTCGGCCCCGCTCCCCGAGGTGCCTCGTGAATGTCATTTCCTTCGTTCTGTACGTCGTTCTGGCCATCGTCATCGCCGCCATGATTCCCGGCGCATTCGTCATTCTTCGAGAAATCATTCGCCGTCGTCGCGCCAAACGCGCCCTTGACAAACTGGCTCGAGCTCGCGCGGTGATCGCTCGACTACGCGGCCAATCCAGCACGCGCCTCGCTTTGACCTTGTCGCGCCAATTTGATCGCTCCACCGTCGAAGCCGCCCTCGAAGAAGCCCTCGACGAAGAACTGGTCTGCGCCGACGTTTGTGAGCGTTTGGGCCTTCGGCAAACGTGGGAAAAGACGCTGCGCCAAAGTCGATCTTGGAATGAAAGAGCCCACGCCGCTCGAATGCTGGGAAAACTCCGTTCGGGATTGGCTGGTAAAACGCTCCTCGATGCGCTCGTCGATCCGCATGAAGACACGACCGTTCGCGTTGCGGCCGGGCAGGCGCTTGGAGCCATCATGGATGAAGCGGTCATTCCGCATTTGTGCAACGCGCTGAGCGATTACGATGAACAAAGCGCGCCTACGGTGGCCGAAGCCTTGGTTGCGTATGGTGAATCCGCCGTTCCGTCGATTCTCGAATTGTTGTCGCATACCCGTCCCACCGCTCGAACGTGGGCGGCGCGGGTCCTCGGAAGAATCGGAAATCCTCGAGCAACGATGCCTCTTCTTTCCGCGCTCGGCGATTCGGAGCCGACGGTTCGCGCCGCAATGGCCGAAGCTCTCGGACGTATTGCGGATGCGCGGGCGACGCGGGGTCTTTTGGCCGCCGCATTGAATGATCCCGTCCCCGCGGTGCGGGCGTGTGCGGCCATGGCCGTCGCGAAATTGAAGGATGAAGACGCCGTGCGCTCCATCGTTTTTGCGCTTCGTGATTCCGACGCCGAGGTCCGTTGTCGCGCGGCCGAGGCCATTGCGTTGATTGCCCCACGCGATTGGTCGCCGCTCGAACGAGCCTTATTTGATTCCAGCGAACGCGTGCGTCGAAGTGCGGCATTGTCGCTCGATAGACTCGGCGCGGTGGTCACGTGGACGCGCGCATTGGGTTCGCCCTTGCCCGAAGCCCGAAAAATCGCCCGAACGGCTCTTTCGGCGATTGCCCGGGCCGGTTTGTCCGAAGCCATTTCGATCGCCGCCGCCCAAGAATCCGCTTCGATTCGCGATTGCGTGGCTGTGTTCTTGCGCGAAGTGGGTCATGAATCCGAAAACTTCGTTCCCACGATTGCGTCCGCGCGCAGGGCCGCCCGAGTCTCCGCTCGTATGCGCGCATTGCGCGAATTGGCGAGTATGGGTACACCCGAGGCCGCCGCGGCTCTCGCCGATTCCGTCGTTTCCGACCCAGCGCCGGAAGCTCGAGTGTTGGCGGCCGCATCGCTCGTGCATTGCAAAGAACGTTGGCTCAGCCTGCCGGCCCTTGCGCGTGCGCTCGTCGATCCCGTTGCGGAGGTGGCTCATGAAGCCTCACGGGTTCTTTCCGAGTATGGTGGGGACAAACGAGAACGGCGTATCTCGGATATGCCGCCGGACTCGAAAGGTTCGCTGCGACGAACAACCGGTCGAATGCAACGTCAAGCCACCCTGGCCTGAGCAAATACGTTACACCGCCCGCACATTCGGCGTGCACATCGGCCCATTTGCGACTATCTCTCGATTCTCATGCATTCTCGACCGAACGACGAGCCCGAGCAGCACCCTGGCGGCGTAGCAGATCAAATCGAAGGCCTCGTCCGTTTGTGTGCGGGGAAAAAGGTCGTCGTTCTGGCGGGCGCCGGATTGAGCACCGAAAGCGGCATTCCGGATTATCGCGGCCCGGAAACGGCAAGACGAGCTCGAAATCCCATCCAAGCTCGGCAGTTTCTTTCGGATCCTCGTTCGCGCGCTCGTTATTGGGCCCGCAGCATGACCGGGTGGCCGCGTATTGCCACCGCCCGGCCAAACCTCGGGCACCGCGCTTTGGCGGCCTTGGAGCATGCCGGTCATGTCCTGGGGATCATTACCCAAAACGTCGACGGATTGCATCACGCGGCAGGTTCGAATCGCGTCGTCGAACTTCACGGCGCATTGGCTCGCGTTCGCTGTTTGGCGTGTCCACACATCGAATCCCGAGCTCACCTGCAAGAGCGACTCTTGACCGACAATCCAGGTTGGGCTGGAAAAACTGCTCCGATGGCCCCCGACGGCGATGCCGATCTGGAAAGCCGTCTTTTTGATGATTTTCGCGTCCCGGTTTGTCTTGCTTGCGGCGGCGTGCTCAAGCCCGACGTCGTCTTTTTTGGGGAAAACGTGGCGCCCGAAATCAAAGATGCGGCCTTTGCGTTGTTCGACGAAGGTGAAGTTTTGCTCGTCGCGGGTTCGTCATTGACGGTCTTTTCCGGTTTTCGTTTCGTTCGTCGCGCCCAGGAACGTGCCGTTCCCGTCGCCATCGTGAACTTGGGTCCGACACGTGGCGACGACTTCGCCACCTTGCGCCTCGACGCCCAGCTTGGACATATTTTGCCGCGTTTTTCTGCGGCCTTCGGTGTGCCCATCGACGTCCCGTGATCGGGCCCGACACGCGCGTCTTTATCAAATTGCCTCGTCCGGCGCATTTCGATCCCCATTTGCTCCGCATGGTGCTAAAAAGCGCGCGTACCCATGGCCAAGAAAACCATTCTCACGGGGGTCAAGTCCTCCGGACATCCTCACATCGGTAACTACGTCGGCGCAATCAAACCGGCTCTCGAACTGGTCAAGAAACCCGATCATCAGGGGCTGCTTTTTATCGCCGACTATCATTCTCTCACCACGGTTCACGATAAGAAGGCGATGCAACACAGCACGCTCGAAGTCGCCGCGACATGGCTTGCATGCGGACTCGATCCTTCGAACGTCGTCATTTTTCGCCAATCGGACATTCCCGAATTGTTCGAGCTTGCCTGGGTACTTTCATGTTTTACCGGCAAAGGCCTGCTAAATCGCGCTCATGCGTACAAGGCGATCGTCCAGAAAAACGAAGAAGCCGGTAACGACGTCGATGCTGGCGTGAACATGGGTCTTTACAATTACCCGGTGCTCATGGCGGCCGATATTTTGATGTTTGGCACGGACCTCGTTCCCGTGGGCAAAGATCAATTGCAGCATCTCGAAATGACCGCCGACATGGCGGGCAGCTTCAATGCAGTGTACGGCCCGATTCTGAAGATTCCGGCCGCGTACATCAACGAGCAAACGGCGATCATTCCCGGCCTCGATGGCCGCAAAATGAGCAAGAGTTACGATAACGAGATTCCTCTGTTCGGCGACCCGAAGAAGCTCCGCAAACTGGTCATGCGCATCGTGACGGATTCGCGGCCCCCGGAAGAACCCAAGGAGCCCGAAACATCGCACATCTTCCAGATGTACCAGGCCTTCGCGACGCCCGAACAAGCCGCCGCATTGGCTGATCGATATCGAAAAGGAATCGGCTGGGGCGAAGCAAAACAGGCGCTTTACGAGGCCCTCGAAGCATCGTTGGCGGAACCGCGAAAAGTGTACGACGACCTCATGGCGCACCCCGAAGTCATCGAAAAACACCTCGCCGAAGGCAAAGAAAAAGCTCGCGCCATTTCCCTGCCACTCATCCAAAAAATTCGCGAAGCCGTCGGTATCGCCCGCTGAATTTCGTTGCGCACGATCAGCGCCGCACCGCCAATCCCAGCTCGACGGAATGCTGCACTTGCCTCGGTTGTCCCGGTCTACCTCGTAAAACCAACGTGTACACGGGTTCAATCGAGACAAACATGCTCGGCGTAAATCGTATCCCCACGTAAAACGAATCATTCACCAGATCCAGCAACTGAAACACCGCGGGCGAACGCTCCGCTTCCGCGCCATGCGCGTATCCGGCGCGCACCGCCATCCACGGAAACAGCGTTCGACCCGCCGACAAACCAAACGCTTGCACCTGGCGACTCGACGCGTCATCCGTAGCGGTTCTCATCCGCACCTGCGTGAGCCAGTACGTAGCGTCCAAACGCAGTTCGTCCCGGAACGTAAATCCCAGGGAAGCTCGTCCGCCGTGCGTGTCGATCCCGTCGGCAAAACGGCGAAACGAATAGCCTATCGAGCTCGACCAACGCGGACGAATCGCCATCGCGAGCTGCGTATCCAGTCGAAGGACCGGCACCATCATCGCCGGCGCGCCGAGCGCAGCTTTCACCTCCCACGTCCATCCCGGGGCAAACGTCCAAGCTCCCGCCAATCCGTACGTTGCGCCATACGCCCATCCCGATGCAAACGATGTGGCGCGCGATCCTTGCTCCGACTCGAACGAGATCCGCAAGCGATGCACGGCCTGCGACAAACTCAGATCGGTTTGTCCGAGGATAGGCGCCCCGTTGCTGCTCGTGATCATGCGGGACGTGACGCGCGCCCATTGCGCCACGAGACGCGCTTTTTCCACGGCGATCTCGGCATCGTTCGGGGCGATGCGTTCGGCTTGCGCCAGCAGTCGCTGCGCTTCGGTCACGTTGCCTTGCAGATAGGCAAGACGTGCGCGTCGCCCAAGCAAAATGGGGCGATGCGTTGGTGGAGCTTCCGCGAGAACAGCGTCAGCGTCGTCCCAACGTTCCGTCCAAACGAGCACGTCGAAGAGCCCTGCACGTACATCGTCGTCCGTCGGATGACGGAGCAACACGTCGCGATAAGCAGCTTCGGCCCGGGCGTATGCGCCCTCCCAAGCATCGAGCCGGGCGAGACCCGCGCGAGCTTCATCATCATGAAGATCGGCGGCGAGAAGCGCTTCGTACCCGCGTCGACACGTGGCGTAGTCGCCAGCTTGTCCTGCCAAACGCGCCGCTTCGAGCAACGTTTCACGCGGTGCGGCGGGGTTTGATGGTCGTGGCAAACCGTGACGCGTCGAGCACGACGTCGCGAGCGTTGCGAGCGTGATCGTCAGCCGCGCTGCTCGTCGTAGGAGCACGTGGCGAGCGTTGCACGGTCATGCCGACACAGCCCGCGGCGAGCACGAAACAGGGGTTTGGAGTGTAGAACGTCCGGGGCGTTCCCCGGGTTGAGCGCAGGGTTTGTCACGTCCTCGGCGGCACGTGATGCTCAGTGGAATCGGTAGCTGACCCCGAGGGGCAAACCGAACGCAAATCCATCGTACGTCTTGAGGAACGTCGGCCACGCATTGACAAACAGCGAGCCCGTCGTTTTGCGCTTGCCGTCGCCGAACTCGGCGAGTCGATAGGACACCTCCGCCGATGCTCCGAAGCTCAGGCCATACCCCACGTCGGCTTCTTCCGGAATCGTACGGTCAAGAAGAACCGGTACTTCGTCCGTGCCGTTGTAGTCGACCCAGTCGGACGGAACCGTCCCAATGCCTCCTGTGATCCGCGCATTTTGCGCGCCCCAGCCCACGACGACCGTTCCGCCGACCCAGAGCTTCTCGCCGACCTTCGTCGACAAAGAAGGACCCACGAACAGCGAATATCCGCCCGTCGGCATGAACGTCCCGAAGAACCTTCCGCCGACGTGCATCGTTTCTTTCAGCGCCCACCCGACGAAGATTTGACCTCCAACGGGTACGCCGATCGCCGGATCAATCACGGCTCGGCACGTGGTCGAACTACATACGCCAAGCTCCGCGGCGTCTGCGCCGAGCTGATCGGTGACGCGGTATTCGTACGTCAAGTTCGACAAGGGGCCGAGGCTTCCGCCGCCCAGGAACAGCTGTGCTCCACCGGTGATGCCCACATCGATGACGAGCCGACCCGCTGGATGCAGCGATCCCGACGGCTCGGATCCACCCGGAGGATTTGTCGTGGACGAACCATCGTTCGGTTTGTCCGCCGGCTTGTCGGCGGGGTTGTCGGCAGGTTTGTCCGCCGGTTTGTCCGCCGGTTTGTCCGCCGGTTTGTCGGCAGGTTTGTCGGCGGGCTTGTCGGCAGGTTTCTCACTCCCGTCCGAAGCCAGCGCGGGAATGACAACGGGTTTCGACTGACCTTGTTTGACCGTGATGGACGATTCGAAGGGTTTCCGCCCCGGTGCGCTCGCCACGACTTTGTGATCACCCGGATCGACCGGACGTCCCTTCGCTTGCGCGTTGGGATCGACTTTCTGTCCGTCGATCGTCACTTCCAAACCCGGTGTGGCGGCGGCGACGTTGATCACGATCCGCGGCAGCTTTGGCTCGAGCGCTTTGCTGTTGGCCCGTGCGCGCGTTTCGATCGTCGTCTGACCGGCTTTACGTGCGTCCGCTTCGGCGTCGAGCAATTCGCTCCAGGCGGTCGTCAGCTTGCCCTGTTTTTCATGACAGAGCGCCAAATCCACGAGCGTCGCCGGATTTTTGTTTGCCGCATACGCGTCGGCAAACTTCGGGCACGCCTCGTCGAACTTCTTGGCTGCGAGGAGTTTTTTGCCTTCGGCGATGAGCGCATCCGCATCTGCGGCGTACGTCGACGACAACGGCATCACACACGCAAGAGCCAACACGGACGCAACAGCGTGCATCCGAAAGCGGCGAAGAGAATGGGGCTGAGTGTTTTGCGAAAGCATGAGGGCAGGGGACATCGATTGCTTCGAGATCATGGGGCAGGGAGGATCAGCATCCGAACGTATCGCTTCATGAACCCATCGAGCCACGGTCTTTTACTCCCGTAGCAATTACCGCTTCATCAAGGCCCTGAACCAACCGGTAGGCGCCTTGTCTTTTTCGGCGTCGGCCGTTGGATCCGGACCTTCGAGCTCGTCGCTCAAACCGGCGAACGTGTCATCCGTATCGAGCAAATCGCCCGCGGGAGGTGCGCTGCTCGCCGAGTTCGCACCGGACAAACGGAACAAATCGTGCGGCAAACTGGTCGGTGCGTCTTGTTGCGTGAGCGACTTGAATTCGAGCAACATGAGGTCGAGCATTTCGCCGATCGCCGCCAAACCGTCCACCTTCCGGGCGGGAGCTCCAGCGGCACCTTGCACGAGATTCGACACGTCATATTCGCTGACAGGTTTGCCGTATTGGTACAGGAACGTGATCAGATCGGTCGCAAAGTCGCGAGCGGTCAAGTAGCGCTGGTCGCGATCTCGCGCGAGCGCCTTCGCGAGGATCTTCTCGAGTTTGTCGGGAACGGCCGGGTTGATCGGCGCGAGCGGCGGAATTTTCGCGTCGCGGACGAGTTTTACCGTGCCGAAATCCGTGTCGCCGAGGAACAACCGCCGACCACCCGCGAGCAGCTCCCACAAGATGATGCCCGCGGCGAAAATATCGACGCGTTTGTCCGCGCCAAGCTCCATCACGGTCTCCGGCGCGAGATACCCGAACTTGCCTTTGATCACGCCCGCATCGCTCGACGCCAGCTGACTCGACGCTTTCGCCAGACCGAAGTCCACGATCTTGATCTCGCCGTGCCGCGTGATGAGCACGTTGGCGGGCGTCACGTCCCGGTGCACGATGTTCAAAGGTTCGCCGTCGGGCGTGTGCAGATCATGCGCGTACGCGAGACCTTGGCAGATCTTCGTCACGATGAAACACGCCGCTTCGACGCTCATCGGTTTGCCCAAGTTCTTCTGGTACTCGATGACCTGCTTCAAGTCGGCACCATCGACGTACTCCATGACGATGAAGTACGTGCTGTCGCCGACGCCGATGTCGAAAACGCTGACGACGTTCGAGTGGGCCAAGCGCCCGGACAAACGCGCTTCGTCCAGGAACATGTCGATGAACTGTTCGTTCTTACTGAGCTGCGGCAAGACGCGTTTGATCGCGACTTGCTTGCGAAAGCCTTCGATTCCCGCGCTTTCGGCAACGAAAACCTCGGCCATACCGCCTGAGGCGAGCCGTTTGATGACGCGGTAACGCTGGTTCTCCGACATCGATGAGTGCCCTTGTCTCCCGAGCGACGCAGTCTACCTGCTCGGAATTTTCTCGGTGATGTTTTTCGAGGGGTTGGGTGCGGTTCGTTGTGCCCCGCGGAATTCTTCGCCTCTTCGTTGCACGTCACGTTCGGGCACGTCCCGGAGATTACGGCAACAGGGAAAAACCCGTCGCTTCGTCAACTCGGTACGGTGAGCATTCGACCAAGCGCGATGCCCAAAGCGCCGGCCGACAGACACGTCACGATCGTCGCGACGCCGTACACCAACGCCATTCGAACTTGTCCTTCTTGCATGTAGCGCACGAGCTCCAAGTTGAACGTGGAGTACGTGGTCAAACCCCCCATCACCCCGGATCCAAGCGCAAATTGCACCGTCGGACTCAACCACGTTGCACTTCGTGAAACCTGAAAAATACATCCCAAGAGCAACGACCCGACGACGTTGACCAGCAATGTGCCGTAAGGAAACGCCGTGCCGTAGCGCGCGAGCGTCCACGAAGTCACCGCGAATCGCAGGCCCGATCCACACGCACCACCGATACAAACCCAAACGAAATCCTTGAAGCTCATACGAAATCCAGCACCAAGGGGAGGTCACTCACGCGTCCGGGTCAAGCGCGGCCACGTATGGCAACGCTCGCGTTTCATTCTTGTTCGAGTACGATGCGCGCCCCATGAGTGAAGAAGCTCAACAGACGGTGGCTTCACCCGAACCTGCCGCCCACGCCGATGCATCCGCTTCCAGTCACGGACATGGGCATGGACACGGCGGCGGATCCAAGTGGCCACTGCTCATCGGCGCTCTCGGTGTCGTCTTCGGCGACATCGGCACGAGCCCTCTGTACGCGATCAAGGAATGCTTCAGTCCCGAAAGCAAGCACCACGTCGATCCCACGCCGGGCAACATCCTCGGCATCTTGTCTTTGGTTTTCTGGGCCTTGATGATCTCCGTCACGGTCAAATACCTCACCTTCATCATGAAGGCGGACAACCAGGGATCCGGCGGAATTTTGGCCCTTCTTGCGTTGGTTCCTCCACGTAAGGGAGAAAAACCCGGCGTCAGCCCCGGCGGGCCGATCGTCTTGCTCGCCCTCTTCGGATCCGCGTTGCTCTACGGCGACGGAATCATCACGCCTGCGATCTCGGTGCTCTCCGCGATGGAGGGTTTGGAAGTCGCAACCACGTCGCTCAAGCCGGCGATCATGCCCGTCACGATCGCGATTTTGCTCGGCCTCTTCCTCATGCAGAAACGAGGCACCGCCGGTGTCGGTGCCGTCTTCGGACCGCTGACATTCGTCTGGTTCGTGATGATCGCGGTGCTCGGCGCGCGGTACGTCATTGCAAACCCCGCCGTGTTCGCCGCGATCAACCCGCAATATGCCGTGCAGTTCTTCGTGGAAAACAAGGGCCACGGCATCCTGCTCCTCGGCTCCGTCGTCCTCTGTATCACCGGCGGCGAGGCTCTCTACGCCGACATGAGTCACTTCGGTTTGGGCCCGATTCGAGCCGATTGGTACGCCGTCGTCTTGCCGTCGTTGATCCTCAACTACTTCGGCCAAGGCGCGCTCTTGTTGCAACATCCCGAGCTCGCGACAAACCCGTTTTACTCGATGGTCCCGTCGTGGTTCATGTACCCGGCCGTCGCCGTGTCGACCGGAGCCGCGATCGTTGCCTCGCAAGCTTTGATCTCGGGCGCCTTCTCGCTCACGCAACAAGCCGTGCAACTCGGCTACTTCCCGCGCGTCACGATCATCCACACCTCGAAAGAAACCGAAGGCCAAATCTACATCCCCGAGATCAACAACGCGCTTCTCGTCGCCTGTATTTGGCTCGTCTTGTCGTTCAAGACGTCCACTGCGTTGGCCGCGACTTACGGCATCGCCGTGACCATCACCATGGCGATCACGTCATGCGTGTACTTCGTCGTCGCGACGAAACGTTGGGGCTGGCCCGTGTGGAAAGTGCTTCCGCCCGTCACGTTGTTCTTGGCCGTTGATCTCGCGTTTTTCGCCGGAAACATCCCCAAAGTCGCCAATGGCGGTTGGTTCCCGCTGATGATCGCGAGCGTTGTCTTCACGATGATGACGACGTGGAAGAGCGGCCGAAAGATCCTCGCCGAAGCCTTCACCGCCGACGTCTTGCCGCTCGAACAATTCCTCGACGACGTTCGCGAAACCGCTCCGCATCGCGTGCGCGGCACCGCCGTCTTCATGGCGTCGAACCCGCATGGAACCCCGCCCGTCTTGCTCCACCACTTCAAGCACAACCAAGTGCTGCATCAACAAGTCGTTCTGTTGTCCGTGACGAGCGAACACGTGCCCGAGATTCCCGCGGACAAACGCCTCACCGTCGAAGACAAAGGCCAAGGGTTTTTCCGCATCTGCGTGCGTTACGGCTTCATGCAAACGCCCAACGTCCCGCATGCGTTGGCCTCGTGTAAAGAACACGGACTCAACATCGAACTGCGCAACACGAGCTACTACCTCGGTCGCGAAACGCTCCTCACGACCGGCAAGTACAAGATGTCCCGCTGGCGCAAGACGCTCTTCGCGTTCATCTCGCGCAACGCGCGACCCGCCACGTCCTATTTCGGTTTGCCCCCGGGTCGCGTCGTCGAACTCGGTATGCAGATCGATTTGTAAATTCGCCTCCGAAACCTCCAAATTCTCCAAGTCGCTTCCGGTCTCTCAGGACGAACGTTTGTCCTAGAAGTGATCCGGATCGCCAAAAAAGTACTTGCTCATCTGCTGAACGTGTGTTCCTGTGCGCGCCACTGGAGACGACGATGGACGTGGCAGATCCCATCCCCCCCTCGGTCAAGGCCCTTGTGGAGCTGTTCAAGAACGAGCTCTCGACGGTCACATTTCCCGGCGTCGATGGCGCCCTTCTCGAACAGCTGATCACGGACGTGCAGGCGTACACCGATGCAGTGATCAAGGCGGAAGCGGCGCTGGAAGCGGCGCGGACGTCGCTTCGCGAGAGTGAAGAAGTCTTGGCGATCAAGTCGCAGAAGGCGCTTTCGTATGCGCGCGTGTATGCGGAGGATCACCCGGAGATCGCGGCGAAACTGAGCTTCGTCGCGCGGATCGCGGGTGCGGCACCGGCACCTTCGGCAGCAGCAGCGCGTGATGGCGGATCCGACGCTCCGAAGCGCCGCGGTCGACAGAAGAAGGCGGCGTCGACCGAAGCCGTGGACGCAACGCCTGCGGCGCCTGTGGTCGAGGCGGTCGAGGCTGCGGACATGACGCCTGCGGCGCCTGCGGTGATGGAAGTATCGGTGGAAGAAGTCGATGCAAGCGTGCTCGATGCGATGGTGAACTGACTCGTTTGCCTTTCCAATCCCTTCTTCAATCGCAGGACGTTGAATTATCCTTGCGAGCGCTCGCGGTGCGAGCAGACAAATCAACGTCCTGCTAACTTGGCGGCACATGCGCACATCTCGCCCTGTCGTGTTGGCGACGCTGGGATGCCTTTACCTCGTACAAGGTTTGCCTTTCGGATTTCAGGCCGAAGCTTTGCCTTCGCTCATGGCGGAGCGCGGCCTGACGCTCGAGTCGATCGGTTTTTCTTCGGCGCTCGCGGCGCCGTGGATGGGCAAAGCATTGTTCGCCCCGATCGTCGATCGTTTTGGTTCGTCCCGGTACGGACGTCGTAAATCCTGGATTTTGCCGCTCACGGCATTTCTGGGGATGACCGCATTCGCGGCGGCCTTCGTGGCCAATCAGGCGTCGTTGGTTCCGCTGTGCGCGCTGATTTTCCTGATGAACCTATTTGCGGCGATTCAAGACATCGCCGTGGACGGCCTTGCGGTCGACTTGTTGCGATCTTCGGAGCTTGGTGCGGGCAATGCGATTCAAGTGATTGGTTATCGCTTGGGCATGATTCTGAGCGGCGGGATATTGGTTTGGGCGAGCAAATTCATCGGCTGGAATGGATTATTTTTCGTCGTCGCGGCGATTTCGACGCTCGGGCTCTTCGCCGCCCATTCTCTGGACGAACCGCCCTCCGAGCATGCTTCCGCCGCGCATCGGGAACGTCGTTCCTTGTTCGAGATTCTGCGGGTGGCCGTCGAAGCGACCAAGACAAACGGCGGGCTGGGCCTCTTGGTCGTCATTGCAACGTACAAAATGGGCGAAGCGATGGCCGATGGTATGTGGAAGCCTTATTTGGTGAAACAGGCGGGATACACGCCCGCGCAATTGGGGCTTTGGGTCGGCACGTACGGAGCTGTCGCGGCCATTGTCGGATCGCTCATCGGAGGATTTCTCGCGCGTCGTTATGCTTACGCCATTGCGCTTTTCATTCCCGCGGCGATGCGCACGTTGGGGCTCGGCATTCAATGGTTTCTCGTGCGTTCCGGCGCGCCCGGTGAATCCGCCGTCGTGGGGATTACGGTATTCGAACATTTCTTCGCGGGTATGATAACGCCCATTATGTTTGCCTTGATGATGTCGCGCGTCGACCGTTCGATTGGCGCGACGCATTATACATTTTTGGCGACCATCGAAGTCCTCGGCAAATCGCCGACGAAATTCTTTTCGGGCGTTTTGGCGGCGCGGATGGGTTTTTCCGGAGCGTTCGGGGCGGCGACGCTCGCATCGCTGGCATTTTTGGCGCTGCTGCCGCTGGTCGGACGAGGGCGCGCGGCGACGGAGCCCGGTTCCGACGCTGCAACTTGATCTCGACAAGCGTCGCGGGTTGTTGGTACAAGGTCAAACCATGCAAAATCGTCGATTCTCGCTGGGATGTGCGGTCGTTCTCGGGGCCCTGGCATTTCACCTCGTCGGCTGCATTCAGCAGACCGCTTGTGCAAAGCTGCCGGCTGAAGTGGATTTGACTCAACCTGTGGTTGCAGGGAAGACCGATTCATTCTCCGCCAACGTGCGGGAGGCGATCCAAAAGAATCCCATTGGTGCGGAAGAAAAAACCAAGCTTTTTGCATTATTTGAAAATGCCGATCACACGGTGAATTTGATTCAAACGCGGGGAGCCGTCCCGGCACATCATCACGTCGAACACGACGAGCTCGTGATGGTCCTCGAAGGAAAGGGCACATTTACGATTGAAGGGCAAAATCGCGAAGTTTCGGCGGGGGATATTTTGATCATTCCGCGTAACGCAGTGCATTCGTACGTGCACCAAGGCGATGGGATCACGGCTGTCGTATCGGTCTTTTCGCCCAAGTTCGACCCGAAGGACCGGATCATGGCGGAAAAGAAGCCGTGAATCGCTCGCGTCGCCGCCGATGAATGGACTATCCTGTCCCCATGTTCGACTTCTTCAAAGAACGCCGACGTAAAGCGATCACCGAACAGCCATTTCCCGCGGAATGGGAGACGATTCTGCGCGAAAATGTTCCCTACTTCCAGCGCCTGGAAGCGGACGAGCAGGACAAACTTCGCGACCTCGTCAAAATCTTTCTTGAAGAAAAACGTTTCGAAGGCTGCGCGGGCCTCGAGATCGACGACGAAATTCGCGTCACCATTGCCGCGCAAGCCTGCATTTTGATTTTACGCCACGACGACATCTATCCGGACCTCGAAGTCGTTCTCGTGTATCCCAGCACGTATGTGGACAAACGCCCGCGTACGGTCGAGGGCGGGATTGTCATTGAAGAGCCGGAAGTGCGTCTTGGCGAATCCTGGAGTCGCGGGGTCGTGGTTCTTGCCTGGGATGCGGTTTTACATGGCGCAACGGATCTGCGTGACGGCAAAAACGTTGTTTTTCACGAATTCGCGCATCAGCTCGATACCGAAGACGGCGCCGCCGATGGCGCGCCCATTTTGGAAAAACGCGCGGCTTACGGACCTTGGGCTCGCGTCCTCGGCGCGGCGTACGAAGGGCTCGTTCGCGACGAACGCGAGGGCGAATCGACGCTCCTCGATACGTATGGGGCGAAAAATCCGGCCGAGTTTTTTGCCGTCGTCACCGAAATGTTTTTCGAGCGGCCCAAAGCGTTGCGCTCACGCCATCCCGCGCTCTACGAACAAATGCGTGGGTTTTACCAACAGGACCCCGCGGAAAATCTTTCCTCCAAACGCTGATTTCAACCATCCCTTCCGAACGCCGTACATGGTAGGACCGTCTCGTTCGCCAAACGCCGCGAACGTGCATCCTTGGTCAGAAATATGTCAGGACAAACCACACCTCGACAAAAGGCTTTGCTCATTTCCGTTCAACTGCCGGACGTGTCGGATGAAGATCACGCTGCCGATCTCGCCGAACTCGGCCGTCTCGTCACGACGCTCGGGCACGACGTCATCGGAACGGTTTCGCAACGTCGAAGCAAAGTCTCCAAAGGCGCGGTGCTCGGTCGCGGAAAACTCTACGAACTCGCGAAGATCACCGATGGCGCAGGACCTCCAGGCATGCGTTATCGCAAGCCGGGGACGCACAAGCGCGATGATGAAGACAGCGACGATGAAGCGCCGGAGAGCGCGGAAGACGAGGTCGGCGAGGAAGATGAATCCGGCGCGAAAGAAGGCGAATCGAAGCTTCCCAAGCCGGATTTGATCGTCGTCGATCACGACCTCACGCCGAGCCAACTGCGGAACCTCGAAAAATGCACGGGTTTGTCCGTCATGGATCGCGCGGGCGTCATCATCGAGATCTTCCATCGGCACGCGCGAAGTCGCGAAGCGCGGCTCGAGGTGGAGATCGCGCGTCTGAACTATGTGGCGCCGCGTTTGCGCGAGACCGGTGGTTCGAGCGAGCGGCAACATGGGCGTGGCGCGGGCGAGAGCCAGCTGGAGCTGGATCGACGAAAAATTCGCGACAGGATCGCCGAATTACGCAAGGAACTCGAAGCGATCGCCAAAGAACAAGCCAATCGTCGCGCGCTTCGTCACGATGCGCGACGCGTGGCGCTCGTCGGGTACACGAACGCGGGCAAGTCGTCGCTCATGCGGGCGCTCACGGGCAGCGAGGTTCTGGTCGAGGACAAACTCTTCGCGACGCTCGACACGACCGTGCGAGCGTTGCATCCCGAGGTCAAACCGCGGATTTTGGTGTCGGATACCGTCGGATTCATCAAAAAATTGCCGCATGATCTCGTGGCTTCGTTTCGGTCGACGCTCGATGAAGCGCTCGAAGCATCGTTGCTTCTGTACGTGACCGACGCGTCGGATCCGACGTTTCGCAGTCAGCTCGAAGTGACGCGTTCGACGCTCGCGGACATTGGTGCGGCGCATGTTCCGTACAAGTTGGTGCTCAACAAAATCGACCGCGTGGAGCCTCGAGAAAGGCTACTTTTGTCGCGGGAATTTCCGGAGGCAATTCTTTTGAGTGCCAAAGATCCGGCGGACGTGGCGCGACTGCGACAAACCATCTTGGACCTCTTCGAAGAGCGGATGATCGACGGCGAACTTGTGATTCCTTATTCCAAACAGGCGCTTGTGAGCGAGGTTTACGATCACGCGCGGGTCCAGTCGGAGACATACGACGAAGCGGGAGCTCATTTGTCCGTTCGTGCCGAGCCGGCCGTGCTTGGCCGTTTGCGAGCCTTGATCGAAAAATGAGCGGTTCGTGGGGGCCGCATGTTTTTGGTCCTCGTGATGGATGCTTTTCTTGTTGGTCGTGGTGTAAAACCAAAGCGCGGTGAATATCGAGTCGGATGAGAATGTCGATGCCGACGAGCTGGCGGCGTTGACGGCGAGTGCTTTGGATCATCACGACGATGATCTGCAGACGCTCGTCATCATCGGCAACGGGATGATGAGTTATCGCCTGTGCCAGAAGCTCGTCGAGCGCGGCATGCAGATGCACTCGCGCATCGTGGTCTTCGGCGAAGAGCGACATCCGGCGTACGACCGAGTTCACTTGACGGATATTTTCTCCGGGCGTCCTCCGGAAACGCTGCTTCTCGCCGAGGAAACTTGGTACGAGGAAAACGGGATCGAGCTGTACCTGAACAACCCCGTGGTGCACATCGATCGCGCGCAGAGCTTCGTCGAAGTGGCTTCGGGCGATCGCGTTCCTTACAACCGCCTTGTTTTTGCCACGGGTTCCGAGCCGTTTGTCCCGCCGATCGAGGGGCTGCGTGTACCGGACGAACAGGGGGTGATGAAGCTCCAGAAGCACGTATTCGTGTATCGGACATTTGAAGATGTCTACACGATTGAACAGGAGCTCGAGCAGACGTCGCGGGCCGTGATCATGGGCGGTGGATTGCTGGGCCTCGAAGCGGCCAAAGCTGTCTTTGATCTTGGGCGGCGCATGCATGAAGACATTCAGGTGGAGGTCGTCGAAGCGGCCCCGCGATTGATGCCTCGTCAGCTGGATGAAGGTGCTGCGGCGTTATTAAAAGAAAAAATCGAGCAGCTGGGCGTGCACGTGCATGTCGGAAAAAAGATTGCCCGTGTCGATTACGACGAAGAAGCCGATCGCTTGACGGTGCATTTGACGGATGAGCGGGGGCAGTCGACGCCGCTCGAAGCGGAAATGATCATCGTATCGACGGGCATTCGTCCGCGTTCGGAATTGGCGAAAGCCGCGGGGCTCGAATGCGCGCCGAATGGTGGAATCAAAGTGGACGACGAGTTGCGCACGTCGGACGAACAGATTTATGCCATTGGGGAATGCGCGGCGCACAACGGGATTTCTTACGGCTTGGTGGCGCCCGGGTATCAAATGGTCGACGTCCTGATGGCGAATTTGATGGGCGATCAGGCTCGTTTTACCGGCGCGGACCAATCGGCCAAACTCAAATTGCTGGGCGTCACCGTCGCCGCCCTTGGCGAATACGATGGCGATACGAAGCCTTTGTCGTCGGCGCTTCGTTACACGCAGGGCGGGGTTTATCGAAAACTCGTGACTCGACAAGGGCGCCTCATCGGCGCCGTCACGGTGGGCGATTGGGACAATCTCGATCGCATCC
>WBZU01001034.1_pt1 | contig 22008 bp, 20 predicted proteins | sample 5204311 | NCBI WGS metagenome assembly WBZU01 (sample SAMN12344359, study PRJNA552823) | activated sludge metagenome | biome: Activated sludge suspended growth; feature: Nitrification reactor; material: Wastewater; isolation source: activated sludge from nitrification reactor of wastewater... | reverse complement strand
CGAAATTCAATTTTCTGGCGTATTTGATGGAAAGCATGGGAGTGTGGGGGCGCAAGCCGCTCAGAACGACCCTGATTACGCTGATGGATGCGAAAGTCGATCCGTGGATTTCGTCCGTGCTCGGGCCCGTGACCCGCTGGATCAATCGCTGGTTGAATGCGGATTTTCGGTGGCAAACGTTGCCCGTTCCATTCGAAACCTACGCGGACGGCATGGAGTTTGTCGTATTCGAGGAATTCCCAGCCGGACAAGCGGCATTGCATTTGGCGAATTTGCACGAACGGCGTGAGCTCTTCAAGGATCTCGAATATCGGCGCACGTTTCGGCATGATGTCGAAAAGAAGTTCGGTCCGCGGGTCTGGCATCGCGATTTCGATGATGCCTGGATCGTCGAATGTCCGGATTCCAGCGTCGTGGGCAAGAGCGTGGGCGCATTGGCGCGCGAGCGTGGAGCGCATCCTGGAGATGTGTTTTTGGATTTGCTCGTCGCGCACGGGGAAAAGCTGCGTTGGCGAACCATGATCGCGAATCACCGCCCCGCGGTTCTGGAAAAAATCGTGGCCGAACCGGCGACGCTGATTGGATTTGCCGATTCCGGCGCGCACATTCGGAACATGGCTTTTTACAATTTTCCCCTGCGCATGCTCAAGCTCGTTCGTGACGCCGAAAATCGAGGTAGACCGATCATGCCCATTGAAAAAGCCGTCTGGCGTCTGACCGGGGAATTGGCGGAATGGTTCGGTATCGACGCGGGAACGTTGCGGGAAGGTAAACGAGCGGACCTTGTGGTGATCGACCCGGAAAAACTCGATGATCGATTGGGAGAATATCACGAGGCGCCGATTGCGGAGTTTGGCGGATTGAGCCGCATGGTCAATCGCGGGGACGCCGTGGATGCGGTGCTCGTGAATGGAAAGACTGCGTTTCGACATGGAGCCATATCCGCGGAATTGGGCAAATCACGCGGGTATGGCACATTTTTGCGGGCTCGGGGCACGGCGTGAATCGTCGTATCAACAACGAGGAGAAGAAGAACATGTTTACCATGGAGTATTTGAAAAACGCGTTGATCGCGGCGACTGTCTTTGTTGTGGTCATGGCCGGATGCGAAACGACCGTCGAATACAAGCCCGCGGCGCAAGGCGGGGCGGGCGGCACCACGACGAGCAGCACTTCCTCCACGACCAGCGCCAACGGCGGCGCGGGCCTCGGCGGCGACGTCTCTGTGGGCACCGTAGCGAGCGCTTCGAGTGGACTCGGCGGATTTGGCGGCAGTTTGCCCGCGTGTCCTCCGGACAAACCGGCCGAGTTTGCGGTGGACCAGATGTTTCTCGGCGATGTTGATTTTACCGGAGTACCCAACCCGACGAATGGCTGGAAAAACTTCGGGTTCAACTTGGATGGCCGTATTTCCACAAAAGCCTCGACGGACCTCTGCAAGCCCAGAGCCGGTGGTTCCCCGGCGGGGGTTTTTCCGGACGGAAACAACGGAATCGACAATTCGTTCGGGAAAAATGTCTTGCCGATTCTGCTCGGATTGGCTTCCGACGTGAGCGTCGCCAACAATGAAGCCATCGCGAACGGCGATTACACCTATCTTTGGTCGGTGGCCGCAGGCAATGGTTTCGAATGTTCGACGACGAGCTCTTTCTTCTTGGGCGGTTTCTTGGGACAACCCCCGAAATTCGACGGCTCGGATGTGTGGCCGGTCGATGCGTCGTCTTTGTTTAATCCGAACGATCCCAAGTCGGCAAAATGCACATTTCCCGACACGCGCTTCGAAGGAAACGTGGCCGGGGCGTTACCTCCGGCCCCCTTCAATTTCGTGCTCATGATCGCGGGTATGAAAATGGTGATTCCGCTGAATTTGACGATGATGACGTTCGAGTTCACCCCGGACCGTTCGCGTGTCGAGCGCGGGATGATCGGCGGCGTCATTTCCACGGACGAATTCGTGCAAAGCATTGCGAAGATGGCCGCGGCATTCGATTCGAGTTTCTGCGATCCCATGAGTCCCACGCTGCAAAGCATCTTGAATCAAATTCAGCAAGCGTCGGATATCATGAAGGACGGATCGCAGAATCCATTCGCCGAATGCGACGGCATTTCGATCGGCATGGGATTTACGATGAAACCCGTGCGAATCGACGGCGTGACGATTCCTCCACCCGATGTCGATCCCTGCGCGCCTTGAGCCGGCAAATCGGCGCCTTACCGCCTCACCCTGACAATCGTACTCCGCCCGAATTCCGGTATCGCGCGTAAGCCGTACCATCCCTCGGGGACCGGCGGGTCTGTCCAGTCAAACACCCACTTCGCGTCGATCGGCGCCATGTTCACGCAACCGCCGCTCTTCTTTTCGCCCCAACCGTCGTGCCAATAGGCCCCGTGCAGCGAATGCGGGCCGTGAAAGTTCATCACGTAATTGACTTCCGAATGCACCAAATTGGAATCGGTGCTCGAAACCATCGTCGCCGTGCGGAATTTCCCATCCACGCGGAAAATCCCCAATGGCGTCGACGCCGTCTTCACCGGATCGATTCCATCGTAAGGAATGCCCCCGCGCCCCGGTGCAATCATCGTCGCATAAACCGGACGCAATCCTTCATAAGCCACGAGCGTCCCTTCGAGCACGCGGACATCCACCCATTTCTGTTTGTCCGGGTCCTTCGTCCCGAGCCACGGCGCTTCCTTTACCGCTTCGACGATCTGCGCGTCGTCCGCCAATACGTAAATACCGGGCTCTTTCGTTTCGACAAACTTTTTGCCGTCTTGTTCCAGACGCGTGCCGGTTATTTCGACCCAACCGTGTCGAGGAAACGTCTCGTCGAGTTTGGCGAGTTTTCCGTCATCGCCTTTTTTCCACTTGGGTCGAGGCTGTTTGCGGAAAAATGCGAGCGGCAAATTCGCATCCTTGCCCAAGACCAAGCCGTGAAACATCGACTTCGGATAAGGTTTGACCCGATCCTTCGGAACGACCGCTTGATCCCACGTCAGCAAATACGTGCGACCCTCGTAATCGAATTCGCGCACGTACGCGACGGTCGACCCGCCATAAATGAATTCTCGCTCTTCTCGCAGCAACGGACTGAAATCGAGCATCTCCGGAGGGGGTTTTCCCGCCGGCGAAAAGTCGATCCCCACGAAGTGCTTCGATATGGCCTTGACCTCGTCGTCCGTTTTGGCCAGCCGCGCTTTTTCGACCAGCTTTTCGTGTTTTTCGAGGTCGATCTCGATTTTTCGCTGCTCTGCCCGCGAAGGTTTTTTGGGATATCGCGCCGCGCCTTGAGATTCGGCGTATTGGTACGGCCAAGGCGACGATAGGTCCGCCGCGTCGCGCCGCAAAATCTTCACCGCCGGGTCATTTTCGTCAATCGTTGCCGTCGCTCCGGCACAAACATAACCTCGAGGTTCGATGGCATACCACGCATCGCATGCTTTGCCGCCATTTACCTTTGCTGCTTCGAGTTTGCCGCCCTTGAGGGGCGCGGACGTGCCTGGTGCGAGGTAACCAATCCACGATTCCGAAGGGATGGGCTCGGAGTGGATCCATGCAAATCGGGCTTTGGCCCAAATGCGCGGTCCGGCGGGAGCTTCCGGGGGCGGGGTTGACGCGGCCGATGCCGTTGCCGCCGGTGGCGGGACATCCGCAGACGTCGCCGTGGCGGGAGCCGGTGCTGACGCGGAAGCGGCGGGTTGAGGCTTGGGGTCTTCGGACTTCGCGTCGTCGGCTTTGGTGGCGACGGTGGTCGTGTTGCGTGCTTCGGCACATCCAACGAGGGCGGCGGCGAGGGCGGCAAGCCAAAGGCTTGTCGAGGTCATCGAAGGCCGAGAGCGAGGTGTACGGGGCATGGATCGAGCGCGCTGCGAGACAGTGATGGAGTTACGCGTTTGACGGCAGCCGGGCAAAACATTTAGCCTCGAAACATGGCTTGGACGTGGGACGTGAGCTGATTCCCACGGCTTCTTTCGGAAACTTTGGCGCAGCGTAAGGGAACAGTCGATGAGCTTGAACCTTCGATCTCTGGGTCGGGCGCTTTTTGTCGGGGGGTTTGTCGGGGCTTGCTTCGTCGCGTGCGCGGAAGGCTCGAACTTGCCGGCTCCGGATCCAGGCACCGGCGGCAATGGGGCAGGGGGCACGGGGACCGGTATTCCGCCCGGACAAATCGGCGGAACGTGCGTCAACGACGAGTCGTGCAAAGTCGAAGGCTCGAGCTGCGTGCAGATCGGCGGTGAGAGCTACTGCACCGTCGCGTGTCCTCCGCAGTGTCCGAAAGGAACCTACTGCGCGATCATCAACGGCGATCCGATGTGCGTGCCGGATCTCGAGAGCCAGTGTTTGCCCTGTACGACCATCTTGCAGTGCTTGAATCCGTCCGATGCTTGTTTGACCGCGCCTGCGGGGGACAAGTTCTGCGCGCGTGATTGCACGACGACGGGCGAATGTCCCAACGGCTTCACGTGCCTCGAAGGCGCGAAATACCCGCCGAAACAAAACCCCGATCCCGGCGGTGCCGATGCGGGAACCGACGGCGGATCCGATGGCGGAACGGATGGCGGAGCGGACGCCGGGCCGATGATGCCGCCCGCGGGACAAGCCTACAAGTTCTGTGTTCCAAACCTTCCGTTTTCGTGTCCGTGTACGGCGAAGCGTGACGGCGTCGAGAAAGATTGTTCGATCGTAAATCAATTCGGCACGTGCTCGGGCGTCGAAGTGTGCATGGGCGATAAGAACAAGTTCGAAGGTTGTACCGCCCAAACCCCCGCCGCCGAATCGTGCAACGCCAAAGACGACAACTGCGACGGCACGACCGACGAAGGCGATCCGAACGCTTTGTGCACCGCCGAGGGGCCGATTCCTCCGCATGGGAGTTACGTTTGCTCGGCGAAGGGCACGTGCGATTTGGGGCCGTGTGAAGCGGGCTGGGCGGCGTTTCCCCCGGGGCCCGTCAAGGATGGTTGTGCGTGCGCCATGGAGGCGGGTGAGCCGAACAATCTGTGCGCAAACGCGACATCCGCAGGCATGGTGACCGATACGCCGGGCAGCAACATCACGCTCGCCGGGACGCTCTCCGCGCAAGATGACGTGGATGTCTGGACGTTCGACACGGTGGACACGGATGAGGCCACGACAAACTCGTACCACGTGAGCATCAACTTCACGTCGCCCATGCCCAACGACGAGTTTGTCATGGACGTGATCCACGGCGATGCTTGCACCGATACGCCGACCGGGAACTCGACGAACATCACGTCGTACACGTGGTGCGTCGATGGTCGTGGCGCCGATGGTACGTCGGGGGAGATCCCGTGCGCGAACGACGGGACGCAGCCGGTTCATTGCAACAACAATTCGTCGAAGTACTTCGTGATCGTGCGTCGCAAGCTTGGAGCGACGGGGACATGCTCGCAGTACAACGTGTCGATCACGGCCGCAGGCGGAACCGCTTGCGATTTCACCCAGAAGTGTGAGTAAACGGCGTCATGGACATCGAGCCCAACGAGACGCAAGCGTTGATCGCGCGCACGGCGCGTGACTTTGCCGAACGAGTCATCATGCCGGCGGCCCCGGAGCTCGACCGGACGGAGCGGTATCCGTTCGACATTCTGCGAGGGTTGGCCGAGCTCGGATTGATGGGCGTGAACGTTCCGGCGGCGTTCGGAGGCTCGGAAGCCGGTGCGGTTTCGTATTCGTTGGCGATGATGGAGATCGCGCGGGCGTGTGGTTCGACGGCGGTGCTCATGGCCGTGACGAACATGGTCGGCGAAGTCATCGCGCGGTTTGGCTCGGAAGAACAGAAGAACAAGTACAACACGCGGCTGTGCTCGGGCGAGTACCCCGCCGGCGCGTTTGGTTTGAGCGAACCGGAAGCGGGAAGTGATCCGGGATCGATGCGGACGACGGCGGAACGAACGTCGTCGGGGTGGGTGATTCGCGGGCAGAAGCAGTGGATCACGAGCGGTACGTACGCGGGCGTGATCGTCGTGTGGGCGCGAACGAGCGGTCCTGGGACGCGAGGTTTGTCCGCTTTCTTGGTGGAAGGCGGAACGAAGGGGCTCATCCCGGGCAAACCCGAGGACAAACTCGGGCTACGCGCTTCGAACACGGTGCCGCTGACGTTCGACGACTGCGAAGTGCCGGAAGACGCGCTCCTGGGAAGCGAGGGCGAAGGCTTCAAGATCGCGATGATGGCGCTCGATGGCGGGCGCATCGGGATTGCTTCGCAAGCCGTGGGGATCGGCACGGCGGCGCTCGAGCGGGCGACGCAATACGCGCGTGAGCGCAAGCAGTTTGGAAAACCGATCGGGGACTTCCAAGCGCTTCAGTGGACGTTGGCCGATTGTCGGACCGAACTGGATGCAGCGCGTTTGTTGGCGCTTCGAGCAGCGTGGCTCAAGGATGCGAAGAAGCCGTTTTCCGGGGAAGCGGCGATGGCCAAACTCTACGCGAGCGAGACGGCGAATCGGGTTTGTCAGAAGGCGCTGCAGATGCACGGCGGTTATGGGTTCGTCCGCGAGTACGGGGTCGAACGGCATCTGCGGGACGTGCGCGTCACGACGATTTACGAAGGCACGAGCGAAGTGCAGCGGCTCGTGATCGCGCGCAACGCGACGCGGTGAGCGCTCCGATCACCCCAACACTTGCGTCAAGACAAACACCACCACGGCCACCACCGCGATGACGAGCACCGCGAGGATCGCGATTCGTTTCAGGATCGCCCGCAGTTTGTCTTTCAACAACGTTCGGAGCAGCTTCCAAATCAGCGCCAGGATCTCACGGATGATTTTCCACACCCGGCGAGTCTACTCCGCGTCTGCTTGGCACGCCCGTCGCGTCACACTTCTTCACGATGGCTCATGCATCGCGTCAACCGGACGTGAGCGTGACCTTCGCCGCGTAACTTCCTGGTGAAGCAAACGTCATCCCTTTGAGTGCATCGACGATACAGCTCGCCGCGCTTTCGCCTTTCGCATCGCTGCTCGCCACGCCCACGGCCATGGGCTTGCCATCCGTGCCCACGTACATCGTCGTCGTGATCGAACCGGCGCCCGCGGTTGTCCGGCATTTGTCAATCGCGGTTTGCGCTTTTGGCAGTTCTTTCCCGAGTTTGTCCGCGTCGAGGTTCACCGGAGGTCGTTCGTCCGGGCTCGGATCAAACCCAAAACCACCCTCGGCCAAACCTTCGCGACCACCGACCGGAGACGGCCACTTGTTCGCGCGCAGCGCATCGAGGATGCACGTTTCCGTGGCGCGATCGCCGAGCGTCGATTCTTTCATGAACGCGACGTTGGCCTTGCCTTCTTGGTCGATGCGCAGGGCAAACTTGATGTTTCCCCCGAGAAACGGGACGCGCTTCAGGCCCTCGTTAAAACAATCGCTGAACTTGGCCGACGCCCGATCCAAGGCCCGGTTGACCTTGTTTTGATCGAGCGCGCCGACCTCGGCGTCGAAGTTCACGTTCTTGTTCGGCGTTTCTTCCGACGAACTGTTGTTCGCCGTGTTCGTCTCTTTCTTGGTCGCCGTTTCGCCGCCACAGCCCACGAGCAAAACAATTCCGGCACAAATCAATGCAACACGACAAACCATTCGTCTCACCATCCCAAAGCTGACGTCGTTCATGCCTTCAACATCGTCCGAGCAATCACCGCTCGTTGCGTATCCAATCCGTCCTCCGATAACTCGCCCACACGAGCATCGCGCTGGTTTCGCTCGAGGCTCGGCGTGGCCAGCACGTTGCGCACGCCCACGATCTGCATCGCTTTGTGCACGACGCGCGAGGCCATCTCCGTGGCGAACAGTTTGGCGATGGAGCGCTCGGCGCCGGAAACCACTTCGTTTTCCGCTTGTCGAGCTGCCCGCAAGGTCAAAAGCCGCGCCGCTTCGATCTCCACGCACATATCCGCGATCAACACTTGCGTGCCCAAAAGCCCCGGCTCCGTGGACTTGGGCAAACCCTTGATGTGCAACACCGCCCGCTCGTATGCCGCTCGGGCCACGCCAATCGCTTCGGCCGCCGCCAAGATCCGCGCGTCGGCGAGCAGCGATCGCGCCACGTCGAGGCCCGCGCCCGTTACGCCGAGGATCGCCGCTTCCGAAACAACCACGCCGTCGAACGACAACGTCCCCAGATTCGCCGCTCGTTTGCCGAACGATGCCGGCAGCACGGTCACGTAAAGGTTCGGCGCGGCGTACGGTACGACAAACGCCGTCCAGACATCGTCCGTCCGGGCAAACACGATGGCGTGGACAAACGCTCCGAACAATCCGGCAACGTTGGCTCGTCCATGCAGCTCATAACTCCCGTCGTCCCGGCGTCGAGCTTCCAACCCGTCCGCAGGGAGCTGCTCCGGATCGAACGAAGCCACGACCATCGACGTATTTCCGCGCCCGAGGCCCGATACCAGCGTACTTCGTTGCGCTTCGCTACCGAAAGCTCGGATTGTTCGAGCCGCAAGGATGTTTGCGCCGACAAACGACGCCGAGTTCGCACAAGCTGCGGCCAGCTCTTCGATGGCCAACACCGCGGAGGTGACGTCTCCCCCGGAGCCACCGAGCGCCTCGGGGATGGTCATGCCCAACCATCCCGCCGTTCCAAGCTCCTCTCGAGCTTCCGCGTTCAGTTGCCCCTGCCGATCCACGTCGGCCGCTCGTGGGGCGAGGACGCGTTCGGCAAAGTGGCGAGCTGCCTGCTGGGTTCGTCGTTGATCGTCCGTGAAGTCGAAGTCCATGAGGAAACCGTTTGAGGTCGAAGGGGTTTCAGAAACGGCCGACCACCATCGCGCCGGCGTTTTGAGGTCCGACGGTTGGGACAAACCAGGCTTTTTCCGGCGTCGTTTTGGCCCCGGAAGGTCGCGAAATGATGAACAGCACCACGCTCGTCGCGACCGCGGCTGCGCCCACGCCAAGGGAGATGCTCGAAACGAGCGCGCGACTTTGGGCCGTTTCGATGTGCGAAAAACCTTCGGCGTTGCAGGATTTGTTCGGACACAAAGGATCCGCGGCGTCCCGTTCTTTGATCGCCAAACCCCCAAAAACGCCGCCCACACCAAGAGCTCCAACGCCGACACCGGCCACGACAAACGCCGTCGTCCGGAGCGTTCCCGCCCCCGACAAACCTCCGGCCGCTTGCCCCGAGGCTGCTTTCAGCTCGGGAATGAGCACCGTCTTGAGGTCCGCCTCTTTGCCGATCTCCACTTCCTTCGACCACGGTTCATATCCCGGCGCCGTGACTTCGATCTTGTGTGGACCCGGATCGACCGGAAGCGGATCGCCCAACAGGACGAGGCCAATCTCTTCGCCGTCACGCGTGATGCGCATGCCGTCCACGCGCTTGGTCGCATCGATACGTACACGTGAAAGTTTGGGCTCGAGTGCCTTGGCAAAGTCGCGAGCTGCACCTTCGCGGTCGGTTTGGCCTGCCGAACGAGCCAACGTGGCCGCTTCTTTGTACCGTACCCACGCCGATGCCGTTCGGCCGAGCTGTTCGTAACATCGACCCAGGTTGAGCAACGCCCCGACGGAAGGATCCAAGCGATGGCTCTCTTCGAACTTCGGACACGCCTCCGCAGGTTTGCCCTCGGCCATGAGCTCTTTGCCGCGCGTAAACGCGCTCTCCGCGATCGCCGCGTTGCTCGATTGCGCAAGAGCGATCGACGACGAAATCGCGATCGACGTAGCCAGGAGAGTTGAAACGATGTGGTGCTTCATGAGAGTTCCCACGTTCTCGATTCGAACGTTCACCGGTCTTTCAGGTAATCGTTCGGGTCTTTGGTCTTGTTCGAAGGCTGCGTTGTGGGGGCTGTTTTCAAAGTCCCGCCGGGTTTGAACGGACCAAGGTGCAGACCTGCGTCGGGTTGCACGCCCGCATCCGGCGTCTCCGCGGAGGCAGGTGGTTTGTCCGGTGCGCTCGCCACGGGAGGAGCCACCGTCGCCGAAGACGTTGGCAGCGGAACGACCTGCACCGACTGATTCGTTTGAGGTCCCACGACCCGGTGATCTTCCGGGCTCACTTGCGCCTCTTTTCGCAAGTACGACACCAAGAAAATCCCCGAGCCGATCACGACGGCGGCGATGGTCACCGCGCCGATCACGAGCTTGCGGTTGCTCGTGGATGGACGTCCCGGTTTCGTGGCACTCGCAAAAGCCGCAGCAGCGTTCGTGCTGATCGGGGCGCGGTACGAACCCGGTTCGATCCGCATCTCGGACGGAGGCGACAAGTCCGGAATCGGAGGCATTTGCTCGATGAACGAGCGATTCGGCAGTTCGTCCGCCGCGGCCGTCGCCGCCATCGCGGCCTGTGGATTGGTCTTCGCCACCGCTGCCGACGACGTGATGACAAGCGGCGCAGTCCCCGCTCCTCCGTGAAAACTCTGCGAAGACGACATCTCGCCACGAGGCGGCGGGGCGTAACCTCCCATGCGCGCGAGCCGGTCAATCGTCGAACGTGATTGTTCCGGGGCAAACGGAGCGAGCGCCAGGGCAAACTCGGGGATGGATTGATACCGCTTGTTCTTGTCCCGTTCGTACGCCTTTTCGATCCGCGCGGCGAGGTCCGCGGGTACGTCCGGGCGATACGCCGCCATGGGCGTGGGCGTCCCCGTGAGCACTTCGGCGCAAAGCTGTGGCAACGTCTCCGCGTAAAACGGCTGTCGTCCGGCGAGCAATTCGAAGAGCGCGATGCCCATCGAATAGATGTCCGTGCGATGATCCACGCCGCGCGTTTCCTGCATTTGCTCGGGCGACATGTAGAGCGCCGAGCCCATCGCGGTCGTGGTCTTCGTCAGGGCGTGATCGCCTCCGCCGATGACCTTCGAGATGCCGAAATCGAGCACTTTGACGAGGGGCGAGCCATCGGGCCGTTTGGCCAGAAAAAGGTTTGCCGGTTTGAGGTCGCGATGAACGATGCCGTAGCTGTGCGCCTCGGCGATGGCTTCACACGCTTGGAGGATGAAATCGAGCGCATCTTCGACCGACAAAACGCCCTTTTTTTGCAGCGTATGCGCCAAGTCCGCGCCGTCGAGAAACTCCATCACCATGTACGGAGCGCCGGTCTCGAGCGTGCCGACGTCGGACACGCGCGCCACGTGCTCGCTTTTGATCTTCACCGCCGCGCGTGCTTCCCGGAGAAACCTCGCCGAAGCCTCGGGATGTTTCGCATATTCGGGCAGCAGAAACTTCAGCGCGACACGTTCGTCGAGCGTCACGTGCCGAGCTTCGACGACGTACCCCATGCCGCCTTGACCAAGTATCCGTTCGACGCGGTACTTGTTCGCAAGCAGCGATCCAGGCGTCACGGTCGACGCCGATGAAGTGTGGGCAGGTTCAGCCGAAGACACGAAGTTGGCGCCAAGATTGCGCGTCGACGCGGCGCACTGCAAGAGCGTTTTCGCCGTTGATCACGAACACATCGGAAGGTCGAACCGCACGGCGGTTCCTTTGCCGACTTCGCTCTCGATTTCGATGGTTCCATCCACGGCGTCGAGCAGCGTCTTGACGACCCAAAGCCCGAGGCCCGTGCCTTTTCCAGCGGCTTTTGTCGTGAAGTACGTCTCGAAAACCCGCGCCAACACTTCCGGCGCCATACCGCTCCCCGCATCTTCCACGACACATCGCGCCCGATGCGCCGTTTCATCCGCGCGCACTTCGATGTGAATCAAGCGCCCTTCCGGCGGCTGATCCATGACGGCATCCGCGGCGTTCGTGATGAGATTGACGAAGATTTGCTCGAGTTTCGTCCGGCTCATCGTGACACGCACAGGTTTGGGAGGCGCGTGGGTCATGATGTTGACTCGTTTCGTTCGTCCCGAGACGTTCAGCATCGCGATCACGTCTTTGACGACTTCCACGACATCGAAGATTTCCGGTCGATCTTGGGTGGGCGTTCCCAAATGCAAGAGGTTGCGCGCGTGCTGCGCCAGGTGCGCGACGCCGCGATCCAAGGTCGCCAAGTCTTGCGCTTCCGGGGGTTTGCCCTCTTCGGCGTGTGTCCGGATAAACGTCGCCGTATGCGCCAAGATCGCCACGACGTTGTTCAGTTCATGCCCGATGCTCGCGGCCATCGTTCCGAGCGTGGCCAGACGATCGGCTTGGAGAAGCTGCGCCCGCGTTTTTTCCAGCTCGGCTTCGAGGTATTCGCGCAGTTTGTCCGGGTCTGTCGGCGGTGACGAGTCCCCTTTGCGCGATCCCGTGATCACCGCCGGGGGAGGCGATGATTCGTCGGAACGTCTGGGAGAACTGGCGCCGTCGCTCATGGACCATCGAACCTATCACGAAGATCCATCCGATGACGTAGGGATGGGCATGAATTCGTCCCAGCCGTTGCGCTTGAGGTAGTTGCGCCAAACACCCTCGCATTGCCCGTTGTATTTGCAGGTTTGGCAAGCGTCCCGTTTGTCCCGTTCCGCATCGTCCAAGTCTTGCCGGGTGACCATGACGAGCCCTCGGCCCTTGCCGTCTTGCGCTCGGTCCGGGCGTTGAGTGACTTCGAGCGGTGATTGAGCGCCCAGATCGAAGTGTTTGTACTTTTCAACGTAGCCGCGGTTGAAGTCCGGGATGCCTTCGGTGGTGCAGAGCGGGATGTCGACGAGAAACGCGGCGGGTTTGTCTTCGCCCACGTCCCGGACAAACTTGCGAAATTCCGAGGCGATATCGGTGTATTTCGGGAAGATCTGTTCGAAGTACGTGTTGGCTCGACCGTTCGCCTGCATCACGTTGAAGACGACTTGGTCCACGCCGAGGCTTCTCAGGAAGCGGTAGATGTCGAGCAGATGCGGCAGGTTGCGGTCGGTCAGGACGGTCGAGGTGTGCAGTTCGATGCCGAAGCGTTTGAGTTGCGCGATGGACTTGAGGCCCGCGACGGTTTGTTCGAAGCTGTCGGGTGTACGAGTCAAACCCTCGTGCAATTTTTTCGTGTGCCCATGGATCGACACGTAGAAGCGATTCATGCCGGCTTTGGCGAGGCGCGCGGCGTAAGGCAGCTGCGACAAACGCCTGCCGTTGGTCATGATGCTGATCTTCGGGTAACCGAGCGACTTGGCCATCGTGACGAGGTCGGGTAATTCCGAGCGGGTCGTGGGTTCGCCCGAGGTAAAACAGACTTCGGATGCGCCGCGGCCTTGTTCCAGGATCCAGCGCACGCGGTCGACGGTCATGGCCGAGTTGTTGACGTAGCGGCCGTCGCGATCTTCTTCCATGCAGAAGATGCAGTTGTTGTTGCAGATCGCGCCGATGGAGATGTGGATGCGTTCGTCGCGGCGATCCAAGCGTTCGGCGATGTTGGGCTCGATGACGGATACGTCGGACACGAAAGCCTCGAAAGCATGGTCGTTGACTTACCGAGGGGCGTCAATGAGGCCGCCGCAAAACTCGCGTCTGCGCGCACGGTTTGCGCCATCTCGAGCGAACAATTTGCGATGGGGCCCGAAATAATCCCGGGATGAAGCTCTGGCACACGAGGTGCTTGGGGCCCGTTTGCCGTTCGGATCCTGAACGGCGCGTTGCGAAACAACTCGCACGCTCCGGAGGAACAGAGACGATGTCCAAGGCGATCCCGAAGATTCAGAAGTTCATGACGACCGTTCCGATTTGCATCAACCGAACGGACACCGTGGCGTCGGCGCACAAAGTGATGCGTGAGCACGACATTCGGCACTTGCCGGTGGTTGATGGCGACAAACTCGTCGGTATCGTCACGCAACGGGATTTGCACCTCATCGAGACGTTGAAAGACGTCGATGCGAACAACGTCAACGTCGAAGACGCGATGACGACAAACCCCTACACGGTCCATCCCGATGCGGAGCTGGACGAAGTGGTGGCGGAGATGGCGGAGCAGAAGTACGGCTCGGCGCTCGTCGTGCAAAACCACAAGGTGGTCGGAGTGTTCACGACGGTCGACGCGATGCGAGCGTTCTCCGAGCTCTTGAAGAGCCGTTTGACGCATTGAGGCCGCACGCGTTGAATTGCGCGCGAGGGGAATTGAACCCGCACGCGTTGTTGTGATGGGGGGCTGCGCTCCCTGACCGCCGGCCGGCCTTCGGCCGGACGGCGACGGTCGCTTCGCCCCCCAAACCCCCTAGAAGATCAGAGGGTGTCTAGCAGGATTTGCGGCGGGGTGACGGTTTGTCTTGTAGGGGCGTGATTCATCACGCCCCATGAATCGCCAACAAGGGGCGCGATGAATCGCGCCCCTACAATCCGAAACGCTGCAATTTCCTGAGGGACACCCTCTCAGATTGAAAACCCGCTCAACACCGATGCAGGTATTCGTTGTTCCAAACCCTCTGAACTACCTGCCGTAATAGCGCGAGCTGCGACAAGATTCGATGCAGTAGTCGAAGCGCCGTTCGCAGCGGCGGTACGCGTTGCTCCAGCCATATCGTCGATCCCACCGGTTGTTTCTTCGTCCGCGCCATTCGTTGTAACCGCCGCGGAAATAGCGGCGCATGCAGTCTTCGCGCAGGTTGCTGCAAAGGCGGTAGCAGCCGCCGTAGCCGCGGCGATTCCAGTCGCGATCGACCGAGTAAAGCCTGCGTTCTTCACTTTCGCGGTTCGGTTCGATGTCGAAGTCGTCGTTGGAATCCGTGGTGAGCGCTTCGCTTGATTCGGCGGTGTTTTCAGCTTCTTCGGCGTAAGCGTTCGACGTGCCGAACTGGATGCTCGAGCAACAAACGACCGCGGCGAAGACCGACGTGAGTTTCGTCCATGTCCACATAGATGCCTCCCCGGCCGTCCTTGGCGTGAGCAGGGCGGCCAAGTTCATCGTTGGGCGAGCGAGCGGGACGTAAAGGGGGTTTGGGGCGTGGAGCGCTGAAGGCGATCCGAAGCCCCAAATGTTCCAAGGCGAGGTGGATGTTGATTCGTTGATTTCCTGGACGTGCAGGATTTGCGCCCCTATGTCACGAGCCGGAGGAACTCCGTCGTGTTCGGGTGGCTCGTTTTTTTTGGCGTTTTGGCCGGATCGCTTACGAGCATGGCGGGGCTGGGCGGGGGAATTTTGTTGCTCTTGGGTTTGTCGCTCGTGTGGCCGCCGGCGGTCGCGCTGGCGACGACGGCGCCGGCGATGCTCTTGAGCAACATGCATCGATGGTGGATGTTGCGAACGGACGTGGATCGTTCGATCGCAAAAGGGTTTGCCCTGGGAGCGGTACCTGGGAGTTTCGTCGGGGGATTGTTGGTTTCGCGGATGCCGGATGCGGTGTTGCGGTGGCTGATGGTGGTGATGACGGCGTTTGCGGTGGGTCGAGCGTTGAAGTTGTACGAGTGGCGTCCGAGGGCGTGGGCGATGGTGCCTGCGGGAGCGGGGATCGGGGCGATCAGTGCGGCGGTGGGCGGGGCTGGGCTGCTTGTTGGGCCGCTGTACATCGCGGCGGGTTTGACCGGGAAGAGGTTTGTCGCAACGATCGCATCGGCGGCGGTGGCGTTGCATGTTGGTCGCGTCGTTGCGTATGGGCTTGGGGGTCTCGTGACGCGAGAGACGTTGTTGCGAGGAGCGGTGTTGACGGTGAGTTTGGTGGTGGGGAACGTGGTGGGGTTGAAGATGCGGGAGCGGTGGTTGAACGACGCACGTGCGCAAAAGCTTGAAATTGCGTCGCTTTTGGTTTGTGTGGTGTTGAGCTTGGCGGGGGTGGGGAAGGGGGGATGAAAAAAGTTGTTGACAAGGTTTTTGGGTCGTGGTTTCTTCCGCGCCCGTCAAACGACAGGCCGCCTTAGCTCAGTGGTAGAGCAACGGTTTCGTAAACCGTAGGTCTCGAGTTCAAATCTCGAAGGCGGCTCCAAGAAAATCGCGAACGATTCCGCAGCGCTGGACGCTGCGACGGAGGACGCGAGCAGGGTTGGTCGGGGCTGACTGGAAAGTCGTGGCCTCACCATGGCCTCAACCCGTGTCGCGTGGTGTCGCGCAGCGGCTCTAAACCAGACGACCTCGGGCGGATGGGTTTGACGGATGGGGTTGGCGTTGGAGTGATACGAGTTACCTCGAACGAGGTTTTCGTTCACGCGATGTCCCTGTCGTGATCACCGTGCACGTTGTCACGAAGACGCACGGGGAGACGACGTGCAGCTTCTTCGAGGTCGGCCTTGAGGAAGTGCACGTAGCGCTGTGTTGTGGACAGGTGCACGTGACCAGCCATGCGTTGGACGACGTGAACCGGGATGCCCGCGCGAAGCCACGATGTGATCGCGTAGTGGCGCAAGCAGTACACGGACCAGCCTTCGACGCCGGAACGTTTGGCGACTCGCGTGAAAGCTTGGTCAATGCCGTATTGCCCCCACGGTTTTCCATCATCGTTCAGCGCAACATGTTTTTCACGTGAGGCGCCTTGGACGGCAGGAATCAGGAGCATGAGCAATGCGCGCGAAAGCGGAATTTCGCGTTGTCCGGTTTTGGGCGTGTGGACCTCACCGTGCGACCGGCCTTCGCGGATCGTAATGAAACCGCCGACGCATCGACCATTCTCGTGCCGAAGCTGCACGTCTTTGCATCGGAGCGCTCGGACTTCGTTGGGACGAAGGCCAGCGTCCGATATGAGCGTGAAGGTTAGGCGATGGGTGCATTTCGCGTTTTTGATGATTCGGTCGACCTGTTCGTCGGTTGGAATCTCAAGAACGCTTTGGCCCACGGGTTTGAGTCGTGGCAGGTTTGGCGGAGCCTCACCAATGTACCTGCGGTTTTTGGCAAATCGTAGTAATGAACGAAGCACGATTTGCGTATTGTTCCGCGTGGCCCGACTCAGCTTACGCTTGGTCAACTCAAGGTCCAAATCGGCGGCGGCTTTGCCGTCGACTTGATCGACCGTGAAGTCACCAAAACGTGGGACGAGCGTTGACCGGAGCACCGATTCATACCCGCGTCGACTGGTCACCTTGAGTTCCGTAATCATGAAGGATTGACGGAATTCGTCGACGATCTCCGCGAATGTCTTTTTGGGTGCCGTGTCCGGCTCGTCATTGATGGCATTCTCTCCATTTGATAGGGGAGCTTTTTCCACTTCATTGGTGTTCGCGCACGGCACATACGGGGTGCCATGTTGCGCGATATTGAGCAGGTAGCGTTTTTCTTCCGCACGAGCTGCCGTCATCGTTTGGATTTCGGCATCCTTGCGAAAGCGAGCGCGTTTTCCGTCGCGCGTCTTGTATTGAATGTCAATGAGCAGCCGGGATTCCCCGTTTCTGTCTACTTTGCGCACTGGCATGATCAGATTCCTTTCCGATCATTCCAGCCACTTTTGCGATGTCCGGAGCATACCACGAGGTTTGTCGTCATGGCAATCCCCACGCATCCGAAAACCGCACGCGCCACGTGCGCCCGAATTTGCGCGCTCGTACGCCGTCGAGGTTCGCTTCCGTCGCCCCGTCGGGGCCCCGCGTCGCGCGCCGTTCGAGCGTCTTGCGCAATGCGGCCGCATTCATACTGAGATGCGCCGCGGCGCGTTCCAAAGGGAGCCAAACTCCCTGCCGTTGATTCGATTCCCCCTTTGTCGACATATCGAGCCTCCCCTCTTCTTCTCGAATTTCGTCCTACACGAATCGCCGCGAATGCCTCGCGGCCGAATGAAAATCGATCCCGCATGTCCACCCCCTCGAGGCGCGAAAAAGCGCGAAAGACGCTTCCGCGACGACGACCGCATTCGATTCGGGGGGCTCGGGCATTACCATCGAGCGCCGAGCTGCCCCTCGATACCTGAATCGCCATTGTATGCGATTCGAACGCGACATGGCAAGACATTTTGATCGAAAATATGCATTTTCTTGGCGGATTATCACCAAATATCGTGTTTCATGCTGGATCTGAAATCGTGATCCTTGTTTTCTCGGGTCGCGGATCGAGCATTTCCTAGAATGCAGCCTAGGATTTGCGTCGCCGTTCGATGCACATTTTAGAAAAACCCTGGATTGATCGTCTCGTCCCTCGAGCGCAATGCAAATCCTAGGCTGCATCCTTGGACGTCACGAAAATCGACCCCTTAAAATGAAGCCTCTTCGAATCGCACCATCAGAAAACGCCGATCAGCGCTAGGAAAACTAGTTTCCACGCGACCAAAACATGCATCGATCGGCATCAAATCAGCCGGCAAACGCATGTCTCGCGTTGCTCTCCGGATGCCTCCTCGAGCACCGCCTAGGCCCGTTCCTAGGGTCGCTCTAGGAAAATCCCAGGCTTTTCTAGGAAATCGTTTGGCGAACGGTCACCAATTCAATTTTCGTCTTGCACGAATCTCCATTGCGAGCGCTAAGAAACCATTCAATACGCGTAGGGGAATGCCCGACGGCGCGGACACGCTTTTCGTCTTTCGTGAGAAAAAGTTTCGTTATGCCAGACTGTTCGGTTTCACTCGGCCTATGTTGATGACGGCGAATTCCGCGCGATTCCGCATGCGTGCTGATCAGCACGCATCGCACGGACGCATTCGTGCGCCCACCGCGCTGTGATGATGTCGTCGTCGTTTGCCTCGTTTGCTCGGGGCATCGAGCGCGTGGTCCTACGGGGACAAACCACGCATCGATACCACGCGTTCGCCAACACAAACCAGTCAAACGGCACTTGACGTTTAATCGCGGCAGTAAGGAAGTTCCCTATGTCTGTAGGGCATCCATGTTTCTCTGCGAAGGTGTTCAATAAGGCAAACCGACTTTGCTGGATTTCTCGACAGGCGCGACTTCAAGCGTTTGTCTTGCTGCATCAAATAAAATATTTTCGCCCCGTCCAGGAACATCGTTTGAGCGCAAAAGGCTCCTCGAGCGAGTGGAGCTCAAGCGTTCGAGCATCCTTCAAAATAGGCATCGAAATCGATTCTTGCGCAATATGTTTTGACCACAAAGTATCTCTGGTTTGTCGAGCTGACACATAAAATAGTAGTTGCGCAAAATTTGCACGTCCCCATACTCGCAAAGACATCATGGATAACCAACACGAGCCCGAGGTGCTCGATGGGCAGGGGGCTGCCCTCGAGCCGGACTACGGGGGACATCCGTTATTTCAACGCGCGGAAACGGAAACGGGACCGGACCCTCGTAAATTCGATCTCATTCAAATCATTCGTTTTAACCCGGAAACGAATGCACGCGAAGTATGCCCGATCCTTTGGAAGGGCTCAGAATTGCGGAGCTGGCACCAGATCATCGATCTCTATGGCGCCAACTGTTTTTACCAGCTTCAAGCGCAGTGCGCCAAAACGCACAGGTATACGGCCAGGTCGGAAAGGCTCTATTTCGCCGGCTCTCCGCCAAAATCATTCATTCAGGTCATGAATCCACCTGTTGTCGCGACAGTACCCGCGCCCAATCCTTCGCAACCGCAAGCACCAGTTCAAGCGGCGCCTGCGGGCACGGGGCCTGAGTTTCTCGCGCTCCTGCGCATAATGCTCGAAAACAGTGCGAACGTCCAGACGGCCATTATGCGTGCATTGCTGGAGCAACGGTCGCACCAGCCACAAGACTCATCATTGGGCGCTCTACGGGAGATCCTTGTTCCCCTGCTCGACCGACAGCAAAACCCGCTTGAGGTCGTCAGGGAAATCGTGCCGCTTATCAAGGGGAATGGAAGTAGCGATTCCTCCAAGAGCGGCGGAGCGAATTACGAGCGCGGCATCGAACGCGGCCTCGAACTCGGACGAACCTTCGGGGGCGGCGCACCTCAAAGCGATGATTTCGGGGAAATCACCAAATTGCTAGGTCTTTTCAAATCCGCTACGGGGTCAACACCTCCGCCGTTGCCACCGCCGCCGCCACCGCCGCCACCTCCTGGGCCTGCTCCCGCGTATGAATATTCAATGGCGTCATTGCCCCCGCTTCCGCCGGGATACGAATGGGTGCAAACGCCAATGGGCATTTCGTGGCGCCAAGTTCCGCCCGCGCCACTGCCTCAGCAATATGCGCCCCAACAGTATGCGCCTCAGCAATACGCGCCTCAGCAATACGCGCCGTCGCCAGTGCCTCCAGCACCTCCGCCTCCGCCGGCTGCGCCCATGCCTCCGCAATATGCTGTTTCGGCTCCGCCCGTGCCATTCACGCCCGTACACGCGCCCGCGCCAATGGCGCCGCCGCCTCCTGTACACGCGCCACCGCCGCCACCGCCCGCTCCGCCTGAGTCTGTCCATGCGCAGCCAATGCCTGTGCAACAGCCGTCTGCACCAGTGCCGCTCGTGTCGAATCCCGCGCCAATTCCGTTTTCAACACCCAATGTACCACTGCGACAACCCGCGCCCTCGCTGCCCAATACGTCGGCAATGCCAAATGCGCCCATTACAGAATCAACACCCGTTGCCGAAATCGTTCCGCAACGACGAACCACGAAAGGAGGTGCGCCTTTTCTAAAGGCGGCCGGATTCGTGCATGTTCCGCCCGACGGTTCACCGCCTCTCGCGCCGGATAATCCATTTGCCGCTGCGCTAGGCGACGGCGCGGCATTGTTGCAAGATCCTGATTTCATGCAGAAAGCCGCCGCATTCATGTCCGGAGATTTGTCACCGGACAAACTGGCCGAGCTGCTTGCGGCAGCGGAAAAGGCAGGTGGCAAATGATTCGCTCGCGCACGGTGCAATTTGCGTCGAACCTCGATAAAGCCCGTTACATGGCCAACGGTAGCACAAGGGACGTGTATTCGCCAGAGGTTCAACGCTGGGCGGCGGTTTTTAATCGTATTCCCATGAATGACCGTCCGGCGGCCATACTAAAATTCTGTCAATACGCAATCGATTACGTTCGCGATCCAAAACGCGAGGTTCTCGAAGATGCGTCGGTCACGCTTTGCCGCGGTTTTGGTGATTGCGACGCCAAGACGCGAGTCTTCGTGGCGTTATGCCGTGCGTGCGGAATTCGGGCGCGAGAAAAACCCGTTCGCCCCGACCGGGACTTTCCGCACATCTTCGCCGAAGTGTTTTTTCGAGGGCGCTGGCAACCGGTCGATCCAACGATACTCAATTCATCGATCGGAAAAATTCCCCCGGGATGGCTAGCAAAGACAAACTATTGGTGACGTCATGAGTAACAAATTGCCTCTTCGGTGCGCCGTTTGTCGACGGCCACGATCACCCCTTTATGGCGGGTTCTGCGAATGCGGTTCGACCGCGTGGGAACTCATTCCGCACGAGGTTCCCGCAGGCATTGTTGTAGAATCGCTCGAGGAGCAGGGCAAGCCATTGCGGGCGACCCATTTTCCGGCGTTGTTATCGCAAGCGCTCGGGGGAGTTGTGCTCGGGCGAAAAGTGCTCGTGGGTGGAGCGCCAGGGGCGGGAAAGTCGACCTTATGCGCTGAACTCGCGTCGCAAATTGCAAATAAACTGGATAAATTGGGATATTGGCTCGACGCCGAGCAAAATCGGGATCTCGTGCGCGAGTTATTTCCACGGACGAACTCGTCCTTTTACAACATTCGATTGGTCAGCAAAGAAAAGATCAATAGTAAGGCCGGCTGGCGCGACGCATTGAAAGCAGTTCCCAAAGATGCCGGCATCATCGTGATTGATTCATTGCAACGTTGGGCCCGGAGTTATGCCGAGCAAACGACGTTGCTCGAATCGCTTGCGACGCTCGAGCCGACGGTGCTCGTGGTATCGCATTTTAATAAAGCGGGGCAATTCGCGGGGCCGATCGGCAACGAATACGACGTCGATGCAACGGCTATCGTCCGCCATAAGAGCGTCGAAATAACCAAATGCCGTTGGAGTCCATGCCCGAGGTTGGTGCAACGGCCAGCGATTTCGTGAAGCAATAAGTACGAGACAAACAACAAGCAAGGGAGGGAGGCATCGTCATGCCGGCAGCCATTACAGTGTCCTACGATTACACGGATTCTCAAGATACGGGCGATCCCGATAACGATGACGTCGTCATGGACGATACCGGGGATTTCCTGCAACAGCTTTTGGGCGGGGGAACTCAAGTGCTTTCGTCGGTGCTCGGCGGAGGCAATGGTAAGCCCGGTCAAGGCATTGGTGCGGGCATTGGAGCGCTCGCAGGAGCGGGTTTGGGCACGCTCGCCGGAGGCGCCGGTGCTGGAATTGGCGCGG
>WBZU01001033.1_pt1 | contig 22028 bp, 20 predicted proteins | sample 5204311 | NCBI WGS metagenome assembly WBZU01 (sample SAMN12344359, study PRJNA552823) | activated sludge metagenome | biome: Activated sludge suspended growth; feature: Nitrification reactor; material: Wastewater; isolation source: activated sludge from nitrification reactor of wastewater... | reverse complement strand
CCGACGCCGGCACCGCCATCGTCAAGGTGGCCATGTTCGTCTCCCTCGACGAGCAGAAGCGCCGGCTGGCCGAGCGGCTGGAGCGGCCCGACAAGTACTGGAAGTACAACCCCGGTGATCTGGACGGGGACATATCGAAATAGGTGTTGAAAACGTGGGGACGATTCATGCTAGGCGGCGAGCCGCCAGTCGATGGCATCGGGGCCTTTGGTGAGGTGGTGCCCATGGTGCGAGCGTGCCTGATGCGCCGGGTGGGTTGCGTGTGACTGGCCGGACCGTAGGGGTGCCCCCCGTATGGGCGCTCAGGCCGCTGCGGGTTGTTGGTGTCGTTGGTGGATGAATGCGGCGATTGCGTTGCGGCCCAGGGCGAATCCGATCATCACGCCGTGCTGGCGGGTGGCGGTGTGGGCGGTCATTCGGCCGCCGTAGAGGGTCCGGTCGAGGGTGTTGTTTAACGATTCGGCGTCTGCGCGCCAGCCATAGCAGCGGTCGTAGACGCTGTCGCCGTCTTCGGTTTTGGTGTGCTGGCGCAGGTGTTCGGCACGGTTGTATCCCCTGACGGCATCGTCGTCGGTGGTGTCGATGCGTTGGTGGTGCACGGTGCCGCAGCTGGTGGCGAAGTCGATGTACCACCGGTGGGTGCCTGCCCGGTTGCGTCGGGAGTAGACCTTGGCGACCGGTAGGGTCTGCAGGTGGGTTTCGCCGGTGTCGAGGATGGCGCGTTCGTGCAGGCGGCCCTCGGTGGTCCACAGTGCGTGGGCGTCACCGCACGGGCAGTCGATGGTGGTGAGCGGGGTGGGTTTGGCCGTGCCGGCGTGCGGTGGCACCAGGACGGTCAAGCCGGCTTTCATCGCGTGGTCGATGTGGGTGCCGCGGAAGGCTCCGTCGTAGCAGATGCCGTCGACGCGCAGCTCCGGGCGGGCGGTGAGACGATCCAGCATGGCCAGGGCGACGCCGGCTTCGCCCTTGTAGCCCTTGCCGGGTGGAACAGGCACGGTGTCCAGGACGACGCGCAGGTTGCGGGTGTTGTCGGGGCGGGCGCTCATGATGGCGAACTTGGTCCCGTAGCGGAATTCCGGTGCGTTGTCACCGTTTTGGACTTCGAGGTGGGCATTAACGGTGGACGTGCCGTTGGCTGCCTTCTTCTCGATGGTGGATTTGCGTTCCGGTGCGGCCACAACGGTGCCGTCGCCGACGACGAACTGCCCGCGGGCGGGATCGGTCCGGGACACCGGGCTGTCCGGTTTCAGGCAGTCAAGCTGGCGGGCGAGCGTGGCGGCGGTGTCGAGCAGTCCTCGGTGCAGGGCGTCGATGTGGGCGTCGAGGCGGTCCTGGGCGTAGGTGTGGTGATGGCGCTTGGGCGGCGTGGAGCGGGCGGTCTTCCCGTGGGCCGCGGCCTGGCGGCAAATGATCTGCCAGTACGCGGGGTTGGCCATGATGCGGCTGGCATGGTTGGCGCTGCCGAACGCACCGTGCAGGACTTTGTGGATGACCGACACCCACCCCGGGTAGTGCGCGGGGCGGCCGGGCGAATGGGGTGCACGATCAGGGATCAGGTCACTGATCGCGTAGAGGGCTGGATACGAGGCGACGGCCCGGACTTTTTCGATCTCCAGAAGCGTGTTGTCGTCACCCGGAGTTGGCCGTGCCTGAATGTCGCGCTGGTTGACCCTGCGAGCACCGTACGCGTGGTCGGCGTGAGGGGGTCGACGCGACGAGCGGTGCTGGGGAGTCATGGCCGGTCACTCGTCCCGGTTCCACCGGTAGCCGATGAGTGCCGCGGTGCCGTCCAGGGAGCCCGAACCGGTGAGTTGGGCGGCGGCTTCGATGCGGCCGGTGTCCTCGAAGACCCGCCGCGCAGCATGAGCGGTCAATGAGGACGGTTTGATTCCGGCGGCTCCGGTGAGTCCGGCGCGGTTCAGGACATCCCGGACGGTGACGCAGACCCGGGCCTGGCGCTGGGCATCTGACCCGCCAGAGCCGGTGCAGATGATGGTGTCGGCGGTGGCGCCGTGTTCGGTGAGGTCGGTGATCCGTTGGTGGATCACCCGGCGGGCCCAGGTGTCCAACGGCAGCAGGCGGGCGCGGTGTTTGGTTGAACCGTGCGCACATGCGGTGTGGGCGGCCGTGTCGATGTCGCCGATGCGGATGTAGCCGAGCTCGCTGGTACGGGCACCCGCGAGCAGTAGTGCGGTGGTGGCGGCGTGGCGGGTCGGGGTGGCGTGTTCGGCGAACAGCCGCACCAGCGCGGCCTCCTCGTCGTCGAGAGGCCGGACCGTGGAGGCTGCGCGGTCGGGGACGGCGATGTCGGTGGTCGGGTCGTCCAGGGTCAGCCCCAGGCGCCGGGCGGTGCGGAAGAAGGCCCGCAGCGCGGAGCGGCGGTTGTGCCTGGTCGCCACCGCGGCCGGGCCCACCACTCCGTGGCGCGTTCGGCCTTTGGCGGCAACGAATTTGGTGACCAGGTCCACGTCGGCGCCGTCGAGGGTGGTGATGTCGTGGGCGGCGGCGAAGCGGGTGAACCGGCGGGTTAGTAGGGCGAACGTGTCCAGGGTCTGCGCGGACATCGCCCCGTCGGCTGCCCAGGCGGCGACCACGGTGTCCACGGCGGCGGTCAGGCTGCCCGCAGCCATGGCGGGCTCCCACCGCAGCGGCAGGGTCAATTGCCTGCTCATGGTTGTTGTCCCGGGCCAGAACCTGGTGTGTTAGGGCCGCACCCTCCCATGTGGTGCGCATACGCACCAACCTGCTGGAGGTGATACTCAGCACTGATGCCGATGCCGACCGCGCGGACGGGCACTCTCGTCGGCTCATGGCGCGCGGTCACGGCGATCGGCCGCCGGTTGCCTATCTGGCGGACAACGTGTGACCTGACGTCGACGCGCCGCCGTCGGCAAAGGCGACACTGCATCTGGCCCCTGAATTTCGTGTCGCGATGGCCGAGACGGGGATCGGTCAGCGGGCGTTGGCCGCGGCCACCGGCGTTGCTCACACCACCATTGGTCGCGTCCTCGCCGGCACCGTGTTGTGTGACATCGGGATGCTGGCCAAGCTCGAACACGCCCTGCGAAGACCCTTGTGGCCACGATCGTCGACGGGTAACCAGTTCTGCGCTCGATGTAATGATGACACCTGCCACGTGTGGCACGATACAGAGCGTGAAAGTGTTTGCGGGTGATTGCCCGCGGTGTGTCGCGCTTGACTCGTGTTCCATGCGGCAGAACAATGGGGAACACGCCGACGCGCGGACTCCGGCGCAGATGTAAGGCAGGTGCGGGGATGTCGACAACCAGCAAATCGTTGAGGGACCTGATCGAGATCGCGGTCACGCGTCACAACGGGGCCTCCGGGCGACGCCTGGCGGACATCGCCCAGCAGGCGGGCCACGATATTTCCCACGCCACCCTGAACCGCCTGCGGCAGGGCGCGTACGCGTCCCAGCCCACCGACGCATCCATCCGGGCTATCGCGTATCTGGCCGAGGTGCCCGAAACGGTGGCGTTCGCCGCCGTGGGGGTGCGCCCGCCGACCACCGAGCAGTATCGGCTGCCCGACGAAGCGCAGCGGATGAGCACCCGCCAGCGCCGGGCCCTCGATGAATTGCTGCGCGCCTTTGTCGTCCCCCAGGCGCCCGTGTCGATGCCGGGGTTCGGCGCATTGTTGTCGGCGCGCGATCAGTTGGACGCGGCACTGGCCGGTGCCGGTACGGGGGACGGCCCGGTCGTGGCGGCCGCCCACGCGGTCATCGCCGCGATCGACGATGCCACCCTGGCGCTGTTCGGCGGCGTAGACAATGGCTCAGATGTTCTGTCCGACGATCAGCATGGGCCTGCGGCCGATGGCGCAGCGCCGGCGGTGACTGTCGCCGGGTGACCGGGACGACGTCCCGGGGGCGGGGCGACCGACGACAGGGGGTGAACGGTGTTACCGGAGTTGGGGACCGATGGGATGCTGCCACCCGGGCGTTACCGGGTCACCCAAGACGAAGTAAAGGCCCGCTTCGTCGACGGCCGCGGCCAACATCGCGCCGAGCTGTGGCGAGACTGGGCGGTGACGACCAGGATGCTCGGCCGCCGTATCCCACTGAACGCCGCCTGGCTGTTCGGGCCATTCCTGTCCGATGCCGACAACCCCGCCGCGGTGCAGTGCGTGTACTGGGCCGAAGACTATGAGCTGGACAAGGCCCGGTTGGATCCCGCGGTGGCGAAGTTGTTGCGTGCCTTCGCATTACCGGGTGAGGTGCGGCGGACCGTGGGTGTGAAGGTGGATACTGCGCTGGCGGCCTGGCATTGTCAGCCCGACATGCGCAACCGCGATGAATACTTCGCGCAGTACACGACGCGCCGCGGCGAGGTTGATGACCTGCTGCAGCGTGTCGCAGCGGGTCCGCGCGGGGCCGCGCCGGTGCGCGAGGATGCGGTGCCGCGGCGAGGGTATGTGGAGGTGATCATCGGTGGCTATTGCTGACGACGAACTCGACCGGATGGAATCAGTGATCGTGGCGGCCATGAGCGACCCCGACATCGGCGAGCGCGTGCCGGACTGGACCACCGCTGATGACCTGTCCCGGATCGGGATCCAGGCCCTGATCGACGCAGATCCTTTGGGGCGCACCCTGGCCTCCCGCGGTAATATTCGGATCACCGGCGACGGTGTCAACGGCTCCTCAGCCCAAGTCAATGAGGTCGCCCGCGTCATGACCGGCTTTCAACGCCTCGCCACCGCCGTCGGTGCGGCACACGCCGGGGACAAAGCTTTGGGCAAGAAACCCAATGCCGATGTCAAACGTCGTACCGACCTGCTCCTGACCGCCGCCCCAGCACCCGGATCGATCATCCTGACGCTGACCCCAGCGCTCCCGCCCCGCGAAGAGGTAGGCACGCCGGGGATGCTCGACGAATTCGAGACCGACGTCCAGATGCTCGACACCGCCGTCGGCGCGGCCATCGACGTGTTCACCGCCGGCAACGACCTCGGCCCAGCTCCCGAGCAGTCCGCCTTCGTCCACCAACTCGGCAACATGGGACCCCGCACCGCCTCGGCCGTGCGCGACCTGGCAAAAACCTTGGAGCGCGCCGCATTCGACATCGACATCGACTGGAAACAACCGTCACGGGCCACGCGACGGGTCAGCGTCACGGCCCGGGCCGCCCGGCACATGGCCTACGTCGTCGAACACGCCAACCTCGATGAACAACCCGTGGCCATCGTCGGCGAATACCTCACCGTCAGCGCGGTGAGCTCCTGGCTGATCCAGCAGGACGACGGCGACACGATGACAGTCAAACTCGGCCGCGTGGACCCCAGGCATACCCGCGGGCTCGCCGTCGGAGACCGCGTGCGCATCGAAGCCATCATGAAAATCGAAACCACCCCGGGCGGCAACACCAAAACCACTTACACGGCGCAATCCGTGGAGAAACTCGGCCCGTTTACCTAATCTAGTTTTGCGCGGTGGCCCGATAGCGGCGCAGTGCTTCGCGGCGTTCCTGTTGGTGGTCGACTATCGGTGGCGGATAGTTGGGCGGTCGCGCTCCGATTGTTAAGTGGGGGTCATCCATGCTGGCCAGCTCAGGTACCCAGCGTCGAACGTAATCGCCTGCAGGGTCGCACTTTTGGCCCTGGGCGGCCGGATTGAACACCCGAAAGTACGGGGCGGCGTCGGTGCCGCTGCCCGCGCACCACTGCCATCCGTGCTGATTGTTGGCGATGTCCCCATCGATGAGTTGCTGCAGAAACCAGCGCGCACCCCATTGCCAGGGAAGGTGCAGGTCTTTGACGAGAAAAGACGCGGTGATCATCCGGATCCGGTTGTGCATGAATCCGGTCTGGCGAAGTTGACGCATACCGGCGTCGACGATGGGAAAGCCGGTTTCACCGGCTTTCCATACCTGGAATAGCTTTTCGGCGGCTGCTCCGTGATCGGTCTCGATGGTGTCGAAGTCCGGGTTCCAGTTGCGCCACGCGCTGTGCGGCCAGTGGTAGAGCACCGAGGCGTAGAAGTCGCGAAACGCCAACTGACGCAGATAGGCGGCATGGCCGCGGCGTCGCGGGTCAAGGTCGGCGGCCATGGTGCGGGGGTGGATCGTGCCGAACTTCAGGTGCGCGCCCATTTGGCTGGTTCCGGCGAGATCGGGACGGTCACGTTCCTCGGCGTAATGCTCTAAACCGTCCGCGACAAAACTGTTCCACTGGTGCAACGCCGCGGTCTCGCCGGCAGCGCAGTCAAGAGGAACACCCGGGTCGGGGATCTGTACCGGTCGCGCCGATGTGTCGGAGACATGCGCCGGGTCCAGCCAGTGCACCCGACTACGAGGGGATGGCGCCGGTCCGCGCCAGCCGTGATCCCGCCAGCGCCGAAAGTATGGCGTGAAAACCCGGTACGGGCTGGCGTCGTCTTTCACCACCCGTCTTGGGCTGACCAGATACGGTGAGCCGGTCGCCACCACCGGCTTCTCGCCTAAGGCCGCCTGCACCTGCTGGTCGCGGCGTCGACCGAACGGGGTGAAGTCCTCTGACACGTGAATGGATTCGGCGTCGATCTCCTGGGCGATCATGGGGATCCGCTCTTCTGGACGCCCGCGGGTCACCAGGAGGCGTCCGTCGAGATCCTCGCGGAGGTGGCGTAGGCAATTGGACAAGAACTGCAGCCGGCGCGGGCTCGACGAGGCCTCCAGGCGCGGATCAAGTACGAAGCAGCCGAGCACCTGGCCATCGACGTCGGCGGCGGCCACCAGGCAGGGCAGATCCCGCAACCGCAGATCGCGACGAAACCACAGGATGGTGGGCATCTGTCCATCTTGCGCCCTGCTGATGGATTGCTGTGCATCTGGTTGCGTGGTCAGGGTAGGCGAGCGAGCGGTAAGCCGAGAACCTCTCGGGTGTGAACCATCCGCCGGCCTAGTAGCTCCGAATCAGTCAAGAGAGAGGGTCTCGTCTGGGGAGGTGTCGTGGCGATAGTGCACAGCAGTGTGGTGGACGCCTGTCGCGAAGAGGTGTTCGCCTGGCACGCGCGCCCCGGCGCGATACAGCGACTCCTGCCACCATGGCAGCCGATCACCGTCATCTCCGAGGCGCCGTCGCTGGCCGACGGCCGCGCGGTGCTTGGTCTACCCGCCGGCCTGCGGTGGACCGCGCAACATCAACCCGCCGACTATGACCCTCCGGCGTGTTTCGTCGACACCCGCGTGCGCGACGGGTGGCGTTCGCTGCCGCTCGCGATGAGCGGGACGTGGCGACACCAGCACCGCTTCGACGTGGTCGACGCCGGACGCACACGGGTCACCGATCGTGTCGACACCCCCGTTCCGGCCAACCTGCTCCGGCCGATGTTCGTGTACCGGCATCGACAGCTCGCCGACGACCTCGTCAGCCATCAGTGGTCACACGCCCACGGCCAGCGCCCGGCCACGGTGGCAGTGACCGGATCGACCGGGTTGATCGGGACCGCGCTGGCGGCGTTTTTGTCCACGGGTGGCTACCGGGTGATTCGGCTGGTGCGGCGCCCACCACACGGGGACGCCGAACGCCGGTGGAATCCCGACTCACCGGATGCCGACCTGCTCGACGGTGTCGATGCGGTCGTGCATCTGGCCGGCGCATCGATCGCCGGCCGGTTCACCGAGGCGCACAAGCGTGCGGTGCGCGACAGCCGTGTCGGGCCGACCCGGCGCTTGGCCGAGTGCGCAGCAGCCGCGACCAACGGGCCGTCGACCTTTGTGTGTGCGTCGGCGATCGGGGTCTACGGATACGACTGCGGTGAGGCTCAGTTGGACGAATCCTCGTCGAAGGGTGGCGGATTTCTTTCCGACGTGGTCGCGGCCTGGGAAGAGGCAACCGGGCCGGCGTCAGCGGCCGGACTGCGTGTGGTGAGCGTGCGTACCGGCATTGTGCAGACTCCACGCGGCGGGACACTGCGATTGATGCGCCCGTTGTTCGCTGCCGGTCTTGGTGGTCGGCTGGGTAGTGGGCGGCAGTGGTTGTCGTGGATCGATGTCGACGATCTGATCGAGATTTATCACCGCGCACTGGTCGATCCGGCGCTGTCGGGTCCCGTGAATGCGGTTGCCCCACAACCGGTTCGCAACACCGACTACACGAGCACGCTGGCCCGGATCCTGCATCGACCGGCACTGCTGCCGGTGCCTGATATCGCTCCGGCGCTGCTGCTGGGTGAGCAGGGGGCGCGTGAGCTGGCCACGGCAACCCAGCGCGTGGTTCCGAGCCGGTTGATGGAGGCCGGTCACCGGTTCCGCCGCCCCACCATCGAGCAGTGCTTGCGCTATCAGCTCGGACACATGGTTGAGGAGAGCTCGTGACAGACCCGGAATACTCCGGTCCGTCGTTGCACGTACTGGTGACCGGCGCGACCGGGTACATCGGTGGCCGCCTTTCCCCACGCCTGGTCGAAGCCGGCCACCGGGTGAGGGCACTGGCGCGCAATCCCGACAAGATCAGCGATGTGCCGTGGGGGTCGGGTGTGGAGGTCGTTCGCGGCGACCTCACCGACCCGGACTCGCTGCATGACGCCTGCCGCGACATCGACGTCGTCTACTATCTGGTGCACTCGATGGGCGGACCCGGAGAATTCATCGATGCCGAGCGCCGCAGCGCCGAAAACCTTGCTGCAGCGGCACGGCGCGCCGGCGTCGGGCGCATCGTCTACCTCGGTGGCCTGCATGCCGAATCGGATCGTCTGTCCACGCATCTGCGATCACGCAGTCAGGTCGCAGAAATTCTGCTGAACTGCGGTGTCCCGACGGTGGTTTTGCAGGCCGGGGTCGTGATCGGTTCCGGGTCGGCGTCCTTTGAGATGATCCGCCACCTGACCAACCGGCTGCCGGTGATGACGACACCACGCTGGGTCAACAACCGCATCCAGCCCATCGCCATCCGCGACGTGCTCTACTACCTGCTCGCCGCCGCGACCGCCGCTCTGCCGCGCAGCCGCGCCTACGATATCGGCGGCCCGGATGTGTTGCGCTACGGCGAGATGATGCAGATCTACGCCGACGTCGCCGGCCTGGCCCGGCGCAGGATTCTCGTACTGCCTGTTCTCACACCGAAACTCGCCGGACTGTGGATCGGGCTGGTGACCCCGGTCCCGCCCCGGATCGGGCGCGCCCTCATCGAATCCCTGAGCACCGACGCCGTCGCTGCCGAGCACGACATCGACGCCATCATCTCGCCGCCACCGGCAGGGACGACCCGATATCGGGACGCCGTCGCTCTGGCCCTACACCGCATCGAGGACGGTGAGGTGGAAACCACCTGGGCCAACGCCTCCGTGACCGGGGCTCCTGCCGAGCCGCTGCCATCTGATCCCAGTTGGGCCGGTGACGTCGTCTACACCGATGACCGCAGCATCGACTGCCACGCGACGGTGGAGCAGGTCTGGCAGGTCGTGGAAGGGGTTGGTGGAGAGAACGGTTGGTACTCGTTCCCGCTTGCCTGGACGATCCGGGGCTGGTTGGACCGACTCACCGGCGGTGTGGGTCTGGCGCGGGGCCGGCGCAACCCTCACGTTCTGCAGACCGGTGACGCTCTCGATTTTTGGCGCGTCGAGCGCATCGAGCGGCCACGCCTGTTGAGGTTGCGCGCCGAGATGCGGACCCCGGGCAGGGCCTGGCTGGAATGGCGACTCGAATCGCGCAGTGAGCACATCACCGCACTGCATCAGCGTGCGATCTTTTTTCCGAAGGGTCTTGCCGGACGACTGTATTGGTATTCGTTGTTGCCGTTCCACGGCATCATTTTCACCGGCATGCTCAACAACATCTCCGTCGCCGCGCACAGCGGACCGCTGCGCCGCGAGCCGGCCGTGGCCGGCGACACGAGCAACGCCGATCGCCTGTCCGATGTCCCGTCCCAGGAGTGCACATGATCGAGATGCAACGCGAGCTGAGCACCGATGCGGCGCCGGACGCCGTGTTCGCGTACTTGGCCGATTTCACCACGACCGAGCAGTGGGATCCCGGGACGGTCCGGACCGTTTGCATATCGGGTGACGGTGGTGTGGGGACCCGCTACGCCAATACGTCCCGGTTCGCGGGCCGCACTACCGACCTGGTCTACGTGGTGACCGGCCTCACGCCGGGCCGGTCGATCGAACTGCGCGGTGAGAACGCTTCGGTCATCGCCCATGACACCATCACCGTCGCCGCCCACCCGGACGGTTGCCTGATCACCTACCGCGTGAAGTTCGCCTTCCAGGGATGGCTGCGGTGGATCGAACCGGTGTTGGGTCTGGCGGTGGCCAATCTGCTCGACAAGGGTGTGCAAGAACTTTCGCGAGAGCTGGCACGGATCTGAGCAGGTGTGCATCGCCCTGGGGCCATGGAGGGGCCTCAGCGCCGGTTGACCCACCAGATGTGCGTGGACAACACGGTGGCAAATGCGCACCAGGCGGGATAGGCCGCCAGCGGCGCGGCGCGCTGGCGGCGCACCGCGACCGCGCGGCGGGTCAGGTCGACGCTGCTGGCGGTCAGCGCCCCGGCGGTCAGCGCGGCGAGTCCGAGACGGTGACGGTTGAAGAACACCCACGACCAGCTTGCGTTGAGACCCAAATTGATCGCGAGGGCAAGGCCGAATCGTCGGGCCGCAGCATCATCACCGTCATCGACGAGGCGGTCGATGGTATCGGCGGACACCAGGGCGATGTCCCCGTACAGCACTGGCCAGACAATAGGAAACACCTGCCGCCGCGGCTGATAGCTCGGCTTGCGCAGGCGCTGGTACCACTGAGAATTCACCGCCGGGCCAGACGCCGCGCCTCCGGCGATGGCGGTCGCCGCCGCGGCGACGGCAGTGAGTCCCAAGGTCGTGATACGCATGGTGTTTGGCTCCTCTAGCGTTGATGTGACAGTGGTCGTTCAGCCTTTGACGGCACGGTCAGTCTTCGACGGGAATCGCGATCTCGTTGCGGCGCAGGGCCGGAAGTGTCCACGGCGGATCGTAGAACCACGCGGTCGGTTCACCGGTGGCGACAAATCCGTAGTCGCGCAGCGTTTCGCGCAGGCAACGGGTGCGCTCGGCCACGCTGTCGGGGCCACGATCGCCGCTGAAGCGCAGCACCGCAACCGTTTCGGGTGCCACCTCCACCAGCGCGACGCGCTCGTCATCGGGCGTCGGCAACGATTGCAACGTCCACCTCGTCGGCATATAGAACCGAATCACCCAACTCTGATTCTCACCGAGCTGCTGCTCGACCGGTGCCGTCATAGCGATCTTCTGCCCACCACCTCCGGTGATCTGCTGGCCCACCGGCGCGGTCATCGCGATCCGGTCGGACCGGTGATTGGCGCCGAAAATATAGCCGGCCAGGCGCCGGAAACCCGTGCTGCGGGCCGCTTCCTCGTCGGCAACCACCGTCGTCTGCGCCGCGATGCGCGGCCCGTACCGACGAATCTGCACCCCGTCGGCCACCGATTGCACGCTGTGTGGGGGTTCCTCGACGCCGACCCGAATCCCCACCGTCGACGCGACAATCCCCACGAATTGGTTCGTGGTCTTCAGCAACTGAGTCAACAAGGCGCAATCCTTCCAGTGGTACCAGCCGACCATCGGGTTCAGTGGGGATTCGGAGCCGGGGCCGCCTCGGATGGCTCTTGGCCTTGATGTGCCGCAGCAGTTGTCTGATTTTCGCGCCCGTAGCACCCATCCACCGACGGACCGGGACCGAATGACTGTTGTCCAAACACGTCCTCGGCGGCACACGCCGCGAACACGGAGGGAAACACGCTCATGAAGATCGCCACACGTGCGGCCGCATCGGCTGCCGCCGTCGGTCTCGCGACATCGGGGATGCTCTCACTGGCGGTGGGCACGGCGGCCGCCGACCCCGTGGGCCCCGGCTGCGCCCAGTACACCCGCCAGGTGCCTACCGGTCCCGGGTCGGTGGCCGGTATGGCCGCTGCCCCGGTGACTGTCGCCGCGGCGAACAACCCGATGCTGAAGACGTTGAGCGCGGCCCTGTCTGGCCAGCTGAATCCGAAAGTCAACCTGGTCGACACCCTCAACGGCGGACAGTTCACGGTATTCGCGCCGACCGACGACGCCTTCGCCAAGATCCCACCGGCCACTCTCGACTCCCTGAAGACCGATTCAGCGACGTTGACCAGCATTCTCACCTATCACGTGGTCCCGAATCGTGTCGATCCCGCCAACGTGGTGGGCACGCACCAGACGGTGCAAGGTGCACCCGTGACCGTCACCGGGACACCGGACGCCTTGAAGGTCAACGACGCATCGGTGATCTGCGGCGGAGTCAACACCGCCAACGCGACGGTGTACCTGATCAACACGGTGTTGATGCCGCCCGCGCACTGACGCTGTCGAGGAGCGTCAGTCAGCCGTTCTCGCGGCCGATGGCGCTGTCATGACACCGTTACTGCGCGTCCGCGGAGTTTCCTGGTCACTACCGTATCCGGTTCGCGGTTCGCGGTTCGGGGCTGCGGGCGGCGTCTCGGGTGATCATGACAGGCCGGCCTCGGCTGCGCAGTAACGCCATACCTGCCGGAGTTGGGCTTCGGTGTAGTGGGTCGCGGGCAGGTAATGGGTGGGTCGGGTGCGGCGGTCATGCCAGAAATACCCCGACGGTGGCGTCGGTGTCGTAGCCGCGAGCCATATCGCGGTGTCGGCGGCCTGCTCGGGGGTGCGCAGGATAGGGCGGGTCAGGCGGCGAAACCCGGGCAGTGCCTGTGCGATTCCGGGGGTGTCGGCCCATCCTGGGTGCATCGCGGCAACCATCACCGACCGCCCGCGCCACCGCTGCGCCAGCAGCGGTGTCAGGGCGACCTGGATGCGTTTGCTGCGGGCGTAGGCAGTGGCGCCGTGGTAGCGGCCGGTTCGGTATTCGATGTCGTCGACGGCCAACGACTGGGTGTACATCCCGCCCGAGGACATCAGCACCACCCGCGGGTCTGGTGCGGCGGCCAGCAGGGGCAGCAGTTGTTCGGTCAGCAGCAGCGGACCGAGCACGTGGGTGGCGAGGCAAAGTTCGTGTCCGTCAGCGGTTTCGGTTCGCTGCGCGGCCATCACTCCGGCGTTGTGGATCACCGCGTCCAGCCGGGCATGGCGCCGGCTCAGGTCGGCGGTGAACGCACGGACGTCGGGGAGAGTCGACACATCGCACCGCTCCACGGCAAGGTCGGCGTTGGGATCGACTGCCAGGATGTCGCGGCGAGCCGACTCGCCGCGTGCCTGGTCGCGAACCGTCATCAGCACGGTCGCGCCCAGCGCCGCGACTCCCGCGGCAATGGCCTTGCCGATGCCGGAGTTTGCCCCGGTGACCAGGACCGTGGCGCCGACCAGGGTGTCACGAGGGGGATCGCTGGTCGGCCAGCGCCACTGCCGCACCGCAAAACCCAGCCGCGAATACCCGGGGGCGATCGTCCGGTCGAGCAGCTCATCGAGGACGGCGGCGGCGGTCATCGCTTCGTTGCCCGTGACAGTTGTCGACGGACGGTTGTCATGTCACGGCTCCTGTCGGTCTGGGGAGGTCATCGACGGTGATTCGGGGTAATCGGCGGGCCGGATGGGTCACTGATGGCCACGACGACGTCAGGTGAGCGGGATGGTGACGACCGGTGTGCCGGTCGGTTGACTTGACCCGCTGCCGGGTTCGACGGTGACGGTGACTGTGGTGGCCGAATTCAGTGCCGGGATCACTTCGCCGCCCGGGGGTGGCATCGTCTCGGCGCTCATGGTGCCCGCCGACCTGGCAACCCCGGAGGCGGGAACAAACCACATCTGATACACGTGTCCTTGCGGGGGTGGGGGCACATCCGACATCGCCACCACCACAGCGTTGGCTTGAGCGGAGGCGCTCAGCGTGATCGTGCCGCCGGCGACCTCGGCTCTGGTGGTGCGGATGTCGGGGCTGGCGAGCACCTGCGCGACCGACGGCACGGTCGGGGAAGGTTCAACGGACCGCACGACGACGATGCTTGCGACACCGATCACCACGGCGGCGGCCGCGGCCACCGCTACTCGGGTGATCAGTCGGCGCCGCCGCGCACGCTGGCGGGCCAGATCATCGGCCCCGTCCTGCGCTGGTTGTGCCTGGATCGCGTGCAGCAACGAGTCGCGCACACGTGGCGGCGGGGCGAGTGTGTCTCTGGCGGTGACCAATGCCATCGTCTCTTGGGTGTCGGCCACGATCCGAGCGAACGTGCGTGCGGTGTGTGCGGTGCCGGCCGCGAGCCGGTCGATGATCTGGGCCCGTTCGTCCTGCGACACGGCACCCAGCGCATACGGGTAGGCGAGGTCGAGCAGTTCTTGTTCGTCGTCGGTGGGGCTGTCAGGCATCGGTGTTCACCCCCAGACAGTTCTTCAGCCGGATCAACCCGTCACGGATGCGCGATTTCACGGCCGGTAGTCCGGCGTCGAGGAGTTTCGCGACCTCGCGGTAGGTGTGGCCGCCGTAGTAGGCCAGGGCGATCGCTTCACGCTGGGTGTCGGTCAGGGTGTCGAGGCAGTCACGGACCTGCTGTTCGTCGAGCTGCTGGCCGACTTCCTCGGCGACGACGTCGTGGTCGCGGTCCAGCAGGGTCGCGCCGTACGTGTGATTGCGGTCGGTACTCGACTGTTCGGTACGTACCCGGTCGACGCTGCGCCGCTGGGTCAACGTCATCAGCCATCCGATCGGGCTGGCCAGCGTGGGATCGTACTGGCGCGCCGCCGACGTCCACACCTGCAGGTACACCTCCTGCGTGACGTCCTCGGCCAATGTCGGGTTACGCAGGATCCGAGACGACAGACCGAACACCCGCGCACAGGTGAGGTCATAGAACTCGGTGAACGCGTCGCGGTCGCCTTCGGCGATCGCACCGAGCCGGTCGGCAAGATCGGCGGCGCTGGCAGCGCGCTCAGGGGGCGAGGGGATAGGACCGGCCTCCGCGTCGGCGGTGTCGTCGCCGCGGCCACCGCCACGGGGGTTGTCCATGTCGGGATTTTTGCACACCCTGGCTCGCTCGTCCGGGTGCGACCGCGCCCCCAGGGTGGTCACGGTGGGACGTTGCGGTCGAGGACGATCTGGTGGACATCGAGGTACCCCGAGGCGAAGCCGGCCTCGGAGTAGGCCAGATAGAACCGCCACATGCGTTGGAAGTTCTGGTCGAAGCCCAGCGCGTCAGCGTCTGCGGTGCGGGCGTTGAACCGCTGCCGCCACAGCCGCAGCGTGTGGGCATAGTGCGGGCCGAACGAAAGCCGGTCAATGATCTGCAGGCCGGTGTGGTTGGCGGTGATTTGCTCTAGCAGGTCCACTGATGGCAGGAATCCGCCGGGAAAGATGTATTTGTGCACCCATGTGTAGGTGCGGCGGGTGGCGCGCATCCGATGGTGCGGCATCGTGATGGCCTGCAGAGCGATCCGCCCGCCCGTGGCGATGAGGCGGTCGAGGGTCTGCAGATAGGTGGGCAGGTAGCGGTGGCCGACTGCCTCGATCATTTCGACCGAGACTATGGCGTCGTAGCGGCCGCGCACATCGCGGTAGTCGCACAGCGCGACGCTGACCCGGTCCGACAGCCCAGCGGCGGCGATGCGCTGACGGGCGAGCCGGTGCTGTTCGCGGGAGAGGGTGATCGTGTGCACTTGGGCCCCGCGGTGTGCGGCGCGGATCGCCAATTCCCCCCACCCGGTGCCGATTTCGAGCAGGCGGGTGCCGGCGCCGACACGAGCGATGTCGAGGAGCCGATCGACTTTGCGGCGTTGCGCATCCGCGAGGTTCGTCCAACCTGGTGCCGGATCGACGGTGTCGAACAGCGCCGACGAATACGTCATGGTGTCGTCGAGGAACAGGCCGAAGAACTCGTTGGACAAGTCATAGTGGTGTGCGACATTGGCCTGGGCGCCGGTGCGGGTGGGTCGCTGGCTGCGCGGCAGCCGTGGCAGGCACACACTGCGCAGACGGTGCAGCGTCGCGGGCACGAGGGTGTCGATGCGGCTGGCCAGAGTCGTGAGCACGGCGGTGAGGTCGGGCGACGACCAGTCACCGGCCATGTAAGCCTCCCCGAATCCGATCAGACCGTCGGCGGCGAGGCGGGCGAAGAAGTCGTCGGGGCGGTGCAAGAGCATCCGCGGCGCGGATGCACCCGACGCGACGGCGCCGAGCACTGTTCGGTCGGGATACTCCACCAGCACCGGCAGGTGGCGCACCGCACCCCTGAATAGCGCCGCTGCGACGGGTGCGCCGATCACCGCCCGCGGGCCGCCGGGACTGCTGGCGATCGCGCTGCACCGCTGCGCTCCCGGGCCGTGTGCGGTGGCGTGGGTCTGATCGGCGGTCATCGATTCCCTTCCCGGGGAGCGAGCGGCAGGCCGCGCGCCCATAGGCGGATGCCCTGCCATCGGATGCGCAGCGCCGCCAGCAGTGGGGCCATTGGCACCGTCGCCAATGCCCGCAGCACCGTGGCGGCGTCGGCCGGATGGATTGTCCCGGCCATGGTCGCGCTGAACATGTTGGCGCCGGCCGGATTTCGCAGGGTTATGGCGACCCCGAGCCGGCGTTCGGGTTCGGGGACGTGCAGTCGGTATTCGCCATTCACCGCATTGAAGGGGGACACAAAGAACGCTTTCGCGACGGTCGCATTGCCATTTGGGTCGGTGCGAACCAGGTAGCGGTGCCGCCCGCCGTAGGTGTTGTGCACCTCGGCGACCACGCACACCAGCACCCCGGCGCGGTTATAACACCAGTACAGGGTGAGCGGGTTGAACACGAACCCCAGAACCCGAGCGCTGGTCAGCATGAGCACCCGGCCCTCCTGCAGCGCGATCCCGTGCTCGATGAGATAGGCGTCGATGTTGTCGCGGAGCCGACGATGGGGTGCGCCAAGGTGATCGGCGGACCGGAACTGAGCGAATGGTCGCAGCACCCGCGGTAACCGAGGCAGCTCGTCGAGGTCGACCAGCCAGCTGTAGCCGCGGTAGGCGAACTCGTGTCGGATCGGTGAGCGCCGTACATGCCGGATACGGGTCAGAACAATCCGTGGGGCGCTCACACCGGGCCTCCGGCCCGCTGGCGCAGCGGGGGGAGCGGGCCGCTCCACCTGCCACCGAGTCGTTGTGCGGCGACCGCACCGGACAGTGCGCCGTCCTCGTGGAACCCCCAACCGTGATAGGCGCCTGCGAAAACGAGGCGGTGATCGCCCAGCTCGGCGAGGCGGCGCTGGGCCGCCAAGAAACTCGGCGTGTACTGCGGATGTTCGTAGACCATGGTCGCCACTACCGCGCCGGCATCGACTCGGTCGTTGTCTCCCAACGTAACGACGAAACGACGATCGGTTACCGCGTCGAGTCGCTGCAGACGGTTGAGGTCATAGCTGACCAGAACCCGGTCCGGATGCGAGTCGCAGGCCGGCAACCGGTAGTTCCACGACGCACGCGCACCGGGCCGGACCGGTAACACCGAGGTATCGGTATGCAGCACAGTGTGATTGATCGAGTATTTCAAAGCGCCAAGAACCTCGACCTCGGCCCGGATCGGCTGGTCGAGCATCGCCAGGGCCTGGTCCGGGTGAGTGGCGATCACGGCGGCATCGAACTGTTCGACCCGGTCATCGTCGTCGCGGACCGTCACTCCCGACCTGGTGCGGGTGACACTGCGTACCGGTATACCGCAGCGCACCGCATGCATTCGGGCGGTGATCGCGTCCACATAGCGCGCGGAGCCTCCGCTGACGGTGCGCCACGTCGGTGACCCGAACACCGTTAGCATGCCGTGGTGGTCAAGAAATGTCAGCAGGTAACCGACCGGGTAGTCGAGCGCAACCTGCGGGGGACACGACCACACCGCGGCCACCAATGGCACCATGAAATGTGCAGTGAAGTACGGGGAAAACCTTGCAGTGGAAAGGAATTCACCGAGTGTGTAGTCAGTCTTTTTTGCCCGCGCGAGTTCGGTGCGGGCAAGTCGGTGAAACCGAGTCACTTCGGCGAGCATCCTCAGGTAGCGCGGTCGCACCAGGGAGCGGGGTGTGGCGAACAAGCCCCGTAGGCCCTTTGCGCCGGCGTACTCCAGACCGCAGCCCTCGCAGCGCACCGACATTGACATGTCGGATTGTTGGGTGCGAACGCCGAGTTCGGAAAACAATCGAAGCAAGGTCGGGTAGGTGCGGTCGTTGTGCACGATGAACCCCGAGTCGACACCGACCGTGTCGCCCTCACTGTGGCCAGTCGGCACCTGATGGGTGTGGGCATGGCCGCCGCAACGCAACTGCGCCTCGAACACTGTGACCTCAGCGTCGCGCGACAGCACCCACGCGGCGGTCAACCCAGACACGCCGCTGCCGATGACGGCCATCCGCCGCGTGGGGGATCTGTCCACTGGTGGTGTCACACCAGAGATTCGGCGCCGCCTCGCACGCGGATGGGTGATTGAATCTGTCAGCCTGGAGTTTTGTTGTCGGCCGATCGTTATCCGGGCAGTGGTGTGCGGGCAGCGGTACTGCCGCAGCGTACCTTTGGGTGTTCACCCCCGCCGGGCGAGAAGTTCGATCCCGCAGGCGGGCACGTGCGGCGCTGGGTGGCCGAGCTGGTTGACTGCGACGACGTCTATCGGCGGAATGCCGAGCGCGAGACAGGGGTATCCACAGGCGATGGTGGATCATGCCGTGGGCCGGGTCGAGGCACTGCGCCGCTACCGCCGATTCGACTGAGCGACGGTGGCGTGGGCCCGGAACGCCGGCCACCAGATGGGTGGCCCGATCAGGACGAACAGCGCCGGGATCACCAGTGTCCGAACGACGAACGTATCCAGCAGGATGCCGAGCCCGACGATGATGCCCAATTGCGTCAACACGATCAGCGGCAGCACACCGAGCACGCAGAACACCGCCGCCAGCACGATGCCGGCGCTGGTGATGACCCCGCCGGTGGCCGACACCGCACGCACCATGCCGACGCGGGTGCCGCGGCCGGGGGTCTCCTCGCGGGCGCGGGTGACCAGGAAAATGGTGTAGTCGACACCGAGTGCCGCCAGGAACAGGAACGCGAACAGCGGTGTGTTGGTGTCCAGCGCGGGGAATCCGAACACGTGCCGGCTGGCCCACCCGCCGAGCCCCAGGGCCGCGAGCGCACTGAGCACGGTGGCAGCGACCAGCACGGGCGGTGCGAGTGCCGCGCGCAACAGCACATAAAGCACGACCAGCACCACGGTCAGGATCGCCGGGACCAGCACCCGCAGATCTCGGGCAGCGGCCGCGCGGCTGTCGAGGGCTTGGGCGTCCGAACCTCCGACGAGGGCTTCCGGTGCCGCCGCGTGGACCGAATTCCGCAGTGCCCCAATGATCGTGAAGGCATCCTGGGAGGCCGGTGCGGCGTCGATCACCACCGACCATTTGGTGGTCTGCCCAGTCGACGATTCGCCCGCTTCGGTCGCGGACACCACACCGGGGGTCGAGGTGATCGCCTGCTGTACCTGGCGGGCCGTCGCGGTGGGGGCGACGACGACGGCGGGATCGGAAGCCCCGGCGGGGAAGTGCGCCGCCAGGGTGTCGAATCCCGCTGCCGAGTCGGCGTGAATCCGGAACTGCTCGGTCTCGGAGAGTCCGATTTGGGTGCCCAACAGTCCGGTGGCCAGTACGGTCAGCGCAGCCACCGCGGCGGCGCAGAGCGGGCCCGGCCGGCGAGCGACGGCGGCAGCGACACGGTGCCAGGGGCCGGTCTGGGTGGTCGGCGCGCTGCCGGCGTGCGGGATGAACGGCCAGAACAGCCGCCTACCGGCCACTGCCAGCAGCGGTGGCAAAACCAGCAGCGAGAACAGCGCCGCGACCAGCAGTCCGCACGCGGCGGACGCGCCCAGGCTGCGGGTGCTGGGTATGGTGGCCAACGTCAGCGTCAGCAGCGCCAGTACGACGGTGGCGTTGCTGGCCAAGATCGCCGGGGCCGCGCCGCGGACCGCGGCCCGCAGCGCGCTACGGTGGTCGTTGTGGTGGACCAGTTCTTCGCGGTAGCGAGAGATCAGCAGCAGCGCGTAATTGGTGCCGGCGCCGAAGACCAGCACGCTGGTGATGCCGGACGTGGAGCCGTCGAAGGTCAGCCCGGTCAGGTCGGCGACACCGGTCCCCACGGCGGTGGCCGCCCGGTCGGCGAACCCGATGACCGCCAGCGGCAGCAGCCACAGCACCGGTGAGCGGTACGTGGCGATCACCAGCAGCGCCACCACCAGGGCGGTCACCGCGATCAGCGTGACGTTGGCGCCCGAGAAGGCATCGGCGATGTCGGCGCCGAACGCCGGCCCGCCGGTGACGTGCGCAACCAGTCCGGACGGAAGGCCGGCGTTCGCGGCGCCCCGTAACGCTGTGACGGCGTCGGTGAGCCCGAACCCCGACAGCTGGGCGCTCAACGGCACGGTAGCGATTGCCGCCTGGCCGTCCGCCGACGTGATCACCGGCGACGCCGCCCCGGGACGCGCTTCGGGCACCGCTCGGATGCGATCGCGGGCCTGTGCGGCGGCCGCTAGATCGGCCGGACCCAGTGGCGATCCGTCGGTTCGTGTGATGGTCAGGATCGCCGACACCTGATCGGCGCCGTCAAACTCATGCAGAGCCGCCGCGGTTTTCGCCGAGTCCGAGGCGTCCGGCAACGTCACCGGGGCCTGGCTGGCTGCGCTGTTGGCGCCGATCAGCGCCATGAGGGCAGCCGCGAGCACCATCATCGCCATCGCGATGAGCCACGACCGGCGTCCAGTTACGGCGGCTGCCAGACGGTCCCACACCACCGAACCAGAATTTCATCAACTTAACGGTTAATCAAGTGAATCACTGGGGTGGGTGCGCGTTATGCTGCCAGCCTGATGAACCCCGATCGACGCGCGAGCGGGCGCCCGGAGCTGGAAGCGCTGATCGCCGCCGATGCGCGGGCGCTGTCGGCCGAATCCGATCAGATCGGCCAGCTCTTCGCGGCGCGGCATCGGTTGCATCCCAGCGACTTTCGTGCGCTTCTGCACATCCTGGTGGCCGACACCGCGGGTGTCCCGCTGACGTCGGGGCAGCTGCGGCGGCGGATGGGGGTCTCCGCGGCGGCCATCACCTACCTGGTGAAACGGCTGATCGATTCCGGCCACATCCGCCGCGACGCCGACCCGGCGGATCGTCGCAAGGTGATCCTGCGCTACGCCGAGCCAGGCCGTGATGTGGGCGCGGCGTTCTTCACCCCCCTGGCCAGCCACACTCATGCCGCGCTTGCCGCCCTGCCCGACGCCGAACTGGCGGCCGCCCATGGGGTGTTCACCGCATTGATCGACGCTATGCGCCGCTTCCAGGATGATTTGGCGGCAGCCGGTGGCGAGTCGCCACCCGCGGACGGGGAATGAGCCAACTCCGCGGCAGCTCTTCCCGTCCGCGCCGGTTGCGCCTCCGAACGCCCATCGCAGGAGCCGAACCGGTCCCAGCGAGCTCTCCGTCGCGGCCCCAGCAGCGGCACCGGCAACTACTAGGGGCTGGCCGCGGAACGCCTCGACGGTTGCGAGTTCCTTGGCCATCACGCTGACTTGCGACTTCAACGGCTGGTGATCTCCGGAGTTTGTACCAGCTTGTCCACCCGCCCTGTCGACACTCCGAGCAGATAGCAGGTGGCCACCACCGTGGTCAGCGCCTCCTCCGGGGCGTTCGCGGCATTCCAGCCGTCAGTCCGGGAACCAAAATCTTGTGGTCGCTCCATCCGGATCCGGTTCGGCCTGGCGCGTTCCGAGATCAGCGCACACGCGTTCCGGCGCACGCGGTCCGAACCGCGATGTTCAGGCCGTTGGGGGTTTTCAACAGGTCCCGGTCAGAGCGGTGTCGGTGGCGACGGGGCAGGCGCCCGCCGGGTCCGGCTTGTGCATGCGAAAGACGGTTTCGTCTTCCACCGCATGATAGACATCCGCCAGCGTGATTTCCTGCGGCTCGCGCCCCAGTTCAAAGCCCAATCCGTCTTCAACGCCGACTTCAACAGCTGCGAGGTTAGGAGCTTCGGCACTGCGTCGGCGATGCCGACGACCAGCCGTAGGGGCCGCCCGCTGCCGTGTCCTTTCACCGTGCTGATCAGATCCCGCC
>WBZU01001032.1_pt1 | contig 22028 bp, 19 predicted proteins | sample 5204311 | NCBI WGS metagenome assembly WBZU01 (sample SAMN12344359, study PRJNA552823) | activated sludge metagenome | biome: Activated sludge suspended growth; feature: Nitrification reactor; material: Wastewater; isolation source: activated sludge from nitrification reactor of wastewater... | reverse complement strand
AATGGCGGATTAGTATTTTGTAATATGGTAACACTATAATCTTCAGCTTGACCAAAATCATAAGTACTGCAAGGTGCAGGAATGTTAACACTGAAATCAGAATCAGCTGCAACACGCATGCGCAAAGGAGTATTTAAAACAGCACCTACCGGTATGAAAACAGAGGTTGTTGCTGCAATTGCACTGTTTACGGACAGTATTGTTTCTGTAGCATTGCTGAATACACCGTCATTATTAAAATCAATCCAAGCTCTGAAATTTTGAGTAACAGAACCTGTTGAACTCAATGATAAGGTGTATGCTGAACCTTCATAAACATCAGTAAAACCAATACATGCAAAATCTTCATAACCGGTATTTCCAGCAGCCGAAATTGAATTTATGGTATTAAACTGAACAGAGGTAAGCCCGAATCCTCCAAAAGGAGTTGCTGAAGTTGGATTACAAGAAGCTGCTGTAGCTCCTCCTGATGAAATAGTTAGATAGTTTGTTTTAACTAAGGTATCCGAACCAAAACTATTGGAAGTTATTAAGGTGATAGTGTAAACACCCGGATGAGCATAGGTATGGGTTGGATTTTGAGTAGTATCAATAGCAGTTGTATCGCCAAAGTCCCAAGCCCAAGAGCTAACTAAACAACAAGATGAATCCTTAAATTGAACCGTATTTTGACAAGTATTGGTAACGTTTGCTCCAAATTTAGTTACTGGTGGAATCGAAGAAGGTGTGTACGTAATGCGCATATTAGGTCGGTTCGCAGATGCTGTTCCGGTTAAAGCGTTACATACCGTAGTTGAATTATCCTGACGAAAACTACTCACACTTTGAAAGCTAGTAGTAGTATAGGTCATTGAAGGGTTTGAATTCAGAAATCCATTATTGTTAAAACAAGTTTGAATTAGTAAATTGGAGGTACCATCCCAAAAAAATGGAGTTGTCAAGGTATGTGTATTCCATCCAATGGATACAGGATAAGTGCCCGATGGTAACACTGTTGTTAATCCATTAGCAAAAGCTGTAGTGGCCGTTGTTTGGCTAGTAGCCTTCATCCCAATTGAAAAATTGAGTAAGGTGGTAGGGAAATTCATGGCTGTAACATTAAATGCAATTGCCGTAATATCACCCGGTGCTACACCTAAATTGGTTAACTCAGATGCTAAAATGAGCAAATCGTGCTTTGCTCCCCAGAAAAAATTACCATAGGGGCAAGGATAAGCGTTATTGGCATTTACACTGGTACCTGTTCCTATGGTGACAGTAGTTTGTGCACTACTAGTAAACAAGTTGCAAAGCATGGCAGCGATGAGAAGTACTAAAATTTTTTTCATAAAATTTCTTAATAAGGGTTATTATTTGAAGGGTAACAAATGTAAAAAAATCTTTGGTACATTAGCATTCCAATTAGTACATTTGGTAAAAGGCTGATAAACAATATGTAATAAAGCATTTTTGGCTCAATTTGCAAGAATATTCTCATCCTCTTTTTCAGATTCTCATACTTATTAGCCTAAACTTGTTAAAATCTCTTTTTTTGAAACCTTTTAACCTATAAAAATATTACAAATATTTACCAGCTAAGGAAACTGTTGACCATAGTTTTCGTATACTGATGGCATTTATTAAAAATTTAGTACAGTTACGTTGAAAAAACACAACACTTCTCACTTGCAAAAAAGTCTAAAAACAGGCTATCTATTTTACCGAAAACAACTAGTATATTTACTAATTGGGTGCTTTTTTACAAGTGTATTTCAGCTGCAAGCTCAAGTAGCAGATAGTCCAATCGACAAACAATTTGAAGAGATCAAGAAAAAACTGCGGGTAACAATTGATGCACATCTCCTAAAAACTAGTGCAGAGCAAGCTCCTGCCAATGTTAATTTGCTGAACCCTCTGTATTCTATAACCGGCGCCGATGCTGCAAGCGACTTGCGTAATCGATTGTATCAAGCAGAGCGACGTTATGAAGCAAAGGATAAAGGTTTTCGAATCGTAGGGTCCTACGCCGATAATTTTAACGCGAATTCATCCGACGAAATTGGTTATGTATATAAGCGGGTAGTTCAAACCGGATTAGAATGGAATATTTTAAATAACGGATTAGCAGGAAATAGAATTAATTTAAAAGAATTTAAGACGAATGCTAAAATTAATAATCTCGTTTACGATCGCCAAATACGAAGCAATAACTCAGTTGAACTGGTAAATAATATTGCAAGTATTTTTACTCGCTATAAAATTCAAAAGTTAAACGATTTATTAGTATTACTGAATCAGCAAATTGAAATATCAAAAAAAATATACTATCTCAAATTCATTTCCTGGGAAGAGGTTACCGAGTTGCTTACTCGCAAAGCCGAGGTAGAAACTTCTATACGCAATTTTATTCCCCAGGTCAGAACTACTCCGTTTGATACGGTAAGTGTTGCAAACTTGCCAATTGTAGATGTTAATCTCGATAAATTAGTCGCTGTTTACAAGGCAAATCAAAAAAATGATACACTCGCCGAGTTGCGAACCAAGGCAGCTTATTATCAAAATAAAACAATAAAGGAGATTGCTTTTAAAACATCCCTCAAATACAATTACTACGATTCACGAGTGTTGATTGCTGACCGTAATTTCATGTCGTTTGGAGCCTCCTTATCTATACCGTTCCCTTTGCAAAGCCATGTCAACAAACAGCTAACACAAATTCAAAGAGAAGAATATGCATATGAATCAAAAGAACAAATAAATGAAGAGTTAAATATTTTATTTAGCGATTACAACATCTACAAAAACAATTTAAAACAATACATCAAAGTATATCAAACACGTGCTTTACTCCAAAATAAAATTCGAATTGAATCCAATAAGGAAGCTCTTGATGACCCTTCTTACAGTCCAATTCGTATTGTTGCAATGATTGCAGAATTGCTTGCTTCTGAAATTGATTTAATTGACAAGCAACAAGCTACTTATACCTCCTTGGTAACTATATACAAACACCTACCTGCCGGTACGGTTACCGATTTTATTGAGCCGGTAAACCTCGATGATTTTGTGCCAAAACGTAGTACCGATCGACGATTATATATCTGGTATTCGACCTTTAAAGAAACAGACAATAATTTTATTTATCAATACGTTAAAAACAATGAGATTAAAGGTGTAATGCTAGGCTTAGGCGAAAATCTTGAGCTAAAAGTGAAAGGCGAAGACTTGGTTAAGATACTTCGAAAAGACAATATACCGGTACAAATCATTTATTCAAATAAAGATTTAATTGATCCCAACAATTCAACTGCCTTAGTGAATGCTTTGGCAGCAGCTAGCAAAATTCAAGGAATACGCGGTATACACCTGGATGTAGATATTAGCAATTTTCCCGATTATATAGCCAACCGTCAAAAGTACGCCGAATACTATATTAATATGGTTAAGGTAGCACAAATATATTTGAAGGATAAAAACTTGCGACTCACCGTTTCGTTACCATTGACCTACGATTCAGGTAAATTAGATAGTGTATTTAGTTTGGTTGACAAAGTTTACCTATATGCTAACGACAATAAAGAGGAAACTTTTATTAAAGGAAAAATACAAAGTAAATTTGCAAAATTAAAGGATAAAATTGTAGTAGTTTTGCGTACTTCTAATTTTTACGACAGATTTTCTTTTGAAGATTATATTGAACGACTTTCCAAATCAATAAAAGTGAATAATTTTGCTGTGAATGATTTAAAGGGCTTGTTGATTTTAGAAGATAGAGTATTTAATAAGTTGGATAAATAATAGTTTCGCCAGTACAACCAGAGACAACACACACACAAACTAAGGAATGAAGAATTCAAATTTTAAGCGAAAACCATCCACCGTACGCATTTTAAAAGAGGAAAAAAAGAAGAAAAAAATTAACTGGGATAAAATTATCTACCTTACCATTCTAGTTTTTGTTGTAGGTTCTTTAAGCATGTTTGTTTTTAACCGCCTCTATTATGTGAATGGTAGTGGTCAGGTTCTTTTTCAAAAACTGGATATTCGTTTCGTGAGTGATGTGCAAATTGTAAAAATTAATGTGCACGAAGGGGATAGTGTTAGTGTAGGAGATTCCTTATTTACCTACGTGGATCAGAATAATGCTTCCGGACATTTAATTCAAAGCCGAAGAACAGAACTGGGAGCCAACTCGCAATACGCTATGGAGAAAGAGCGACTCGAGACACAACAAAAAATTGAGCTAAAAAGAATTCAAACACAGGAGGCTCAAACAATGTTAGACCATTATACCGAGCAACTCAACCAATTAAAAAAGCAAGTTTATTTAGATGTTGTTTCTGTTGATAAATTAACTCCTTATATTAAAAATATCAATGAGCTAAAAGCGCAAATTGCGTCATCGCAACGTGAAATTCAAACTTTGCAAAGTTCACTATTTCACTTGAATAAATTTGCCGCCGGTTCCGACAGTACACGACTAAACGACTCCATTCACAATTCAAATCAACCGATTGAAATTGTACAATATTCTCCCATCAATGGAACCATCTCTCAAATATTTAAGGAGGAGTATGAAGTATCGCTCAAAACCGATATTATTATGACCCTTCGTAAAACTTCTAATCCATTTATTAAAGCCTATTTCGATCAGGAATACATTAAATACCTGCACGAAGGAACTAAGGTAGAAATTAAATTTCCGGATGGTAAATCAAGTACTGGGCTTATTAAGCGCTTGTATTTTGATACCTATGAATTACCGGATGAACTAAAAAATAAAACCGAACCATTGCAGCGTAGTTTAACTTGCGATATTATGCCCGCCGATCCAATTGAAGCTGAAAAGTGGAAGGGTTTTCAAAAAATGGATGTAGAGGTTAAAGTGAAACGAAATTCTTTTTAACCCAACTATCGTGTTTAATTTTAAACTTTTTAAATGAAACCGATATAGGCTAAAGGGTGCATACTTGTAAGCAGTTCAAATTGATCGACCAAAATTTACATTAACAATAGGAGCAAGGGAGCGATTCCCAATCAAACAAGAAAAAATGAAAACTCACATCAGCACGATAAAATACGAAGAATTGGATTTTTGTTATTTCAAAGACAACGAGAGTATTGATGTGCGTGGTATTATCGATTTTAATGCAGTAATCATTAACTGCAGCGATAAAGTACTTGCCAATCATGCAATACATAAAATTCGTTCTAATAATAATGAAGCTGTTTACCTGAAGCCAATTTTCATATACAATAAAGTTGATTATGTTGATGAGGTAATGAACGAGCTAGTTGATGGCGTTATTTACAGTTTGGAGCAATTAGGAAATTCGGCGGATATTGCCCGTAAAATTATTTTAAAATCAAGAGATTTAGTGGAAGTGAGTTATGTTTCATTTGAAACTTATGTAATTACCAAATCACTTCGGTATTTGTATTCACGGAGTAAAAATACCCTTGAACCAATTACCTATCGTAACTCAAAAATTGGCTATTATTTTCCCTCTATCAGTTCCAACTATGAATCGAACGACGAAAATAAAGTACTCGATGTATTAAAAATTGCCGAAGACGAAGGGTTGCTGGTAGGTGAGTTTTGCGAAAATATTTATTTGTGCAACAATTGCTTCGATGGATTTTTGAATTACCGTGAAGTTTGCCCTGAATGTGGTTCCTCTAATTTAAATTCTGAAGATTTAATTCATCATTTTCCTTGTGCCTACATCGGACCGGCATCGGATTTTACCAACGAGTTTAATTCTTACGACATGCAATGTCCTAAGTGTAGTAAAGTATTAAAACACATTGGAGTAGATTACGATAAGCCTTCGGTTATTTTTACTTGTCGCAAATGCAACAGTACTTTTCAAGACGTAGTGATTAAGGCGAAATGCACCAGTTGTTCAACCGATACAGATGTAGAATACCTTGCTCCTCGAGAAATAAAGAAATATACGCTTACGCCTAAAGGCAAATACGCTGCAATATCTGGTGTGGCCAACACCAAAACAGATATGACTCGCATGCCCGGAACAGTTGATAAACCTACGTTTGATGTTATGTTGCAATATGAAATTGAACGTATGAAGGTTGCAGATATCGACAGCAACATCGCTTTCTTACACCTATCTAATTCAAAAGAATTGTATACCATGATTGGTAAGGACGCTCGCACTAATTTATTAACCGACTTAGTGCAAGTTACACGCAACAGTATCCGTCCTAGCGATATAATTTCATTCGATAGCTCCTCAACCTTGCTGTTTTCAATGAACGAGTCCAACCACAAAGATGCCGAAAAAGTGGTAGAGAAAATCGCCAAACTCATTATTCAACTCATCAAGGATAACTTTAAAAATTTTGAAGCTAAAGTGGTGTATAAAGTGCATGCGCTTGATACGCATTTAAGTTACCAAGAGCAGTTAAAATTACTTCTTGCCGACATTGTAAAGCATGATTAGTCTCGACGAATTTATTAACTATTGGGAAGGCGTTGGATTTGCAAAATTCCTGCGCCTTTTTTGGTATTACTTTTTGGTGGAAGCTCCACGTTACATTATTATGGATTTTGTGGTGCTCATGTTTTATTTTGTAAACAAGCGTTTAAAACGTAAAAAATGGGCAGAAGCAAGGCGCCAATTTTTTGAAGAAAGACCTTTGGTATCGGTTATTATTCCTGGTAAAAATGAAGGTAAGCACATTTACAAATTAGCCCGATCACTTAACGAGCAAACCTATAAAAATTTTGAGCTCATTATTGTCGATGATGGCTCAGATGACGATACTCCAATTATTTGTAAGGATCTTCAAAAGCATGGCTTTATTGATTTATTTTTGCGTAACGATGTGCGCGGAGGTAAAGCATCTGCAGCGAATCTCGCACTGCGGTATACCAAAGGAAAATACATCATTCACTTTGATGCCGATTGTTCGTTTAACCGCGATGCCATTGAAAATGTACTTGTTCCATTTTATTACAATCCAAAAATAGGCGCAGTCGGTGGAAATCTTGAGGTACGTAATACGGATGAAAGTTTAGCTACAACGCTTCAAACTATTGAGTACATGAAGTCCATTACTACGGGACGTATTGTTACATCACATTTGGGAATTTATGCAATTATTTCGGGTGCTTTTGGAGCTTTCCGAAAAGATATTTTAGATCAGGTAAATGGTTGGGACATAGGTCCCGGATTGGATGGCGATATCACCATGAAGATTCGAAAAAAGGGATATAAAATTCACTTTGAACCTACTGCTACTGGACTTACCAGCGTACCTCGAAATTTTTCGATTTTAGCAAAGCAACGCTTGCGTTGGGATAAATCAATTGTACGTTTTAGAGTGCGCAAACACCGCGATGTTTTTTTGCCTTCTGAAAGTTTTCGACTCAGCAATTTTATTTCATCGGGCGAAAATATTTTGTTTAATGTGATTTTAAATTTTCACTGGTATTTGTATGGTCTAGATATTATTTTCAATTATTCACAAATGCTCTTGTACATATTTTTGATGAATCAATTGATGTATTCAACCAGCAATTACCTGCAGTTTTTTATGGCGCTAACAGTGGTTGAAAAGCCACGTACCAAATTAAAACTGTTGCTGTATATTCCTTTAATGGCTTTGTACAATGGCTATTTTTTACGCATCGTTCGAACCATCGCGCACACACGCGAATTGCTTTTCCGTTCTTCTTACAACGATCCTTGGAATCCACCAAAATCAAGTAATCAAGCACGTCGACTCAAGATATAATCAACATCAATTCAACCTTTATGGAATTGCTCTCAGCAAAAAATATTGTAAAGCGATACGCCGCTCATTTGGCGCTCGACGATGTCAGTATTACCGTGCATCAAAATACCATCTTTGGTTTGCTTGGACCTAATGGAGCTGGTAAGACTTCATTGATACGTATCATCAATCAGATTACTGCACCTGATAAAGGAGAACTTTTTTTTGAAGGTAAGAAAATGACTGACTTCAACGTGGCGCAAATCGGATACTTGCCCGAAGAAAGAGGCTTGTACCGAAAGATGGAGGTTGGCGAGCAAGTGCTGTACTTGGCGCAATTAAAGGGAATGAGCCGAAGAGATGCAGCCGTGAAATTAAAATATTGGTTCGAAAAATTTGAAATTCAAGCCTGGTGGAATAAAAAAATTGAAGAGCTTTCGAAAGGGATGCAACAAAAAGTGCAGTTTATTGTAACTGTTTTGCATGAACCTCGTTTGCTTATTTTAGATGAACCTTTTAGTGGATTTGATCCAATAAATGCCAATCTAATTAAAAATGAAATTTTAGAATTAAAAGCAAAAGGTAGCACAATAATTTTAAGCACACACAACATGGCATCGGTGGAAGAATTGTGCGATGAAATAGCATTGATAAACCGTTCAAAAAAAATACTCGAAGGTGCAGTAAATGATATTCGAAAAGCAAATGCCTCCAATACTTATTTGATAAAATTTAAAGGAAACATGATTGCCTTTACAAATGCCTTGTGGGCTGGTTTTGAATTGCTCCAAAAATCGCAAGATGCCGACCAATGCACAGCTACCGTTAAACTGCTCAACAATGCTACACCCAACGATGTACTTGCAACCATTTTGCCGCATGTTCAGGTAATTTCTTTCAACGAAGTAATCCCTTCCATGAACGATATTTTTATTTCAAAAGTAAAGAACGAAGTTAACCTCTCAAGCACAGTCGGTTTAACTGAATAAATTTCCTTTACTCTTTACAATTTTTTATGTAATTGCTGAAAAGTTAGAACTAGTAGCTAATTTTTATGATGCGCATGCTTGTGAATTCTCAGTGAAAACATTCGTGTATTTTGTCACCATCTAATGATTTTACGAGTGCAACATTTTGTGTATATATTTTAACACATTTCAGTTTCATTTATTTGCAAAGATTAACAGGTTATTTTCAAAATAAAAGGATTGAATAGTTTACTTCTTTATAGTTGGAAAAAAACAAAATACTTTGATTAGCATCTAGTTGCAACTACTTTGCTTACTAGAGCAAACAAGCTTATGAAGGGCTAATAAAATTTACTTGAAGCTGAACAAATTTTCTTATTTTTACTCCAACTATTAAGCGCTTTAAACGTGATAAACGACCACACAATTATTAGCAAAATACAAGAAGCATTAAATCAAATTCGCCCTTACTTGGAAGCAGATGGAGGCGATGTGTCCTTTATTGAATTGAGCGACGATTATGTTGCAAAAGTGCAGTTACATGGTGCTTGCCGCGATTGCAACATGAGCATCATGACACTTAAAGCCGGAATAGAAGAAAGTATAAAACGAGCAGTCCCCGAAGTTAAATCGGTTGAAGCAATTAGTCAACACCAAGCACAGCCTGTTGCCTAATAGGAATATGTATCACATTTATTTTTTACCTGTATATGAGTACAACTTTAGAAACTAAAAAAAATGTAGCCATTATGTTTGCCGGCGACTCCGGTGATGGTATTCAACTAACCGGTACCCAATTTACCGATACCGCAGCATTGCTTGGAAATGACATTAGTACCTTTCCAAATTTTCCTGCCGAAATTCGCGCCCCGCAAGGAACATTGGCTGGTGTATCAGGCTACCAATTGCACTTTGGCAGTGTTGAAATATTTACTCCCGGAGACGGTTGTGATGTATTGGTGGTAATGAATGCCGCTGCTTTAAAAGCCAACCTAAAAGGTTTGCACACCGGTGGAATTATTATCGCAAATACAGATGGATTCGATATAAAAAATCTGAAACTTGCTAAATATCCCGATGGTGTTAATCCACTCAAAGACGGTTCACTCGAAAAATTTAAGGTTTACGAAATTGACGTTACCAAAATGACGCGAACCGCTTTAGCCGATTCGGGTATGGGTACCAAAGAAATTGACCGAAGCAAAAATATGTTTGTCTTGGGCTTTATCTATTGGATGTATAACAGAGATATGTCGAACAGCATTGCTTTTCTTCAAGAAAAATTTAAAAAGCGTCCCGACTTAATTGAAGCAAATTTAAAAGTTCTTAAAGCAGGCTATAACTACGGCGAAACTACTGAAACATTTAATGCTCGCTACGAAGTGAAGGCAGCTAAAATGCAAAAGGGTGAATACCGAAATATCATGGGAAATCAAGCGGCAGCACTGGGTTTAATTGCGGCTGCCAACAAGTCAAAATTGAGTTTGTTTTATGGAACCTATCCAATTACGCCGGCTTCAGATATTTTACATGAATTAGCGAAATATAAAAATTTCGGGATAAAAACTTTTCAAGCCGAAGATGAAATAGCTGCAGTGTGTTCAACCATAGGAGCATCCTTTGGAGGGAGTTTAGGTGTTACTGCTTCTTCAGGACCAGGAATCGCTTTAAAAGGAGAAGCTATAGGATTAGCTACCATGCTCGAAATTCCTCTAGTAATTTGCAATATACAACGGGGTGGACCATCAACAGGTTTGCCTACTAAAACTGAACAAGCCGACTTATTGCAAGCCATGTATGGACGAAACGGTGAAGGTCCGGTAGCCATTATTTCTGCCAGCACTCCTAGCGATTGTTTTGATACTGCTTATGAAGCATGCCGTATCGCAGTGGAACACATGACTCCTGTTTTCTTTTTGAGTGATGGATACATTGCAAATGGTTCTGAACCATGGATTTTTCCAAGTGCCAAAGATTTGAAACCAATTAAAGTTGATTATGCGAAAGCGCGTAACCCGGAAGATGCAAAATTTTTGCCTTACAAGCGCGACGAAAAATTGGTTCGTCCTTGGGCGATACCCGGAACCAAAGGCTTAGAGCATAGAGTAGGAGGTATTGAAAAGGAAAACGAAACTGGAAATATTTCCTACGATCCGGATAACCACGAACTAATGGTGAATTTGCGCGCTCAAAAAATTGAACGCATCGCCGACTATATTCCTTTGCAAGAAATTGACAATGGTCCAGCTAAAGGCAAACTGTTAATTCTGGGTTGGGGCTCAACGTATGGTTCAATAAAAACTGCTGTAATTGAAGCTTTGTCGGAAGGCTATGATGTAGCACATGCACATGTTCGTTACCTCAATCCTTTCCCTAAAAATTTAGGTCAAATTTTGTCGAACTATGATACTGTTTTAATGCCTGAAATCAATAGCGGACAATTGATAAAAATGGTACGTGATAAATATTTAATTCCGGCGATTGGCTTTAATAAAGTTAAGGGAATGCCATTTACAAGTACCGAAATAAAAAATAAAATTGTTGAACTACTAAAATAAATTTACATTCTGTAGCACTTTGTAAGTATAAGTGATACAGCCAAAATTTACAATCAACTTATGGAAACACAACAAGCTGCTTTAAGCGCAAAAGATTTTGTAACCGATCAGGATGTTCGTTGGTGCCCCGGTTGCGGCGATTATTCAATTTTAAAACAAGTTCAAACCGTTTTACCCGATTTAGGTATTCCACGCGAAAACATTGTATTTGTTTCAGGTATCGGTTGTTCTTCACGATTTCCATACTATATGGAAACGTTTGGAATGCACAGTATTCATGGACGTGCTGCTGCAGTTGCCAGTGGTTTAAAAGCCACCCGACCTGAGTTAAGTGTATGGATTGTGAGTGGAGATGGCGATAGCATGAGCATTGGAGGAAATCACTTGATTCATTTGCTACGCCGTAATTTTGATGTGAACTTGTTAATATTTAACAACGAAATTTATGGTTTAACTAAAGGTCAATACTCACCTGCATCTCCGGAAGGGAAAATTACCAAATCATCTCCCATGGGAAGCATTGACCATCCTTTTAATCCTGCAGCATTAGCACTTGGCGCAGATGCAACATTTTTTGCACGCAGCATGGACCGAGATCCAATACATTTGCGCGAAATTTTAAAACGCAGCAATGCGCATAAAGGCTCTTCAGTTGTTGAAATTTATCAAAACTGTAACGTGTTTAATGACGGGGCTTTTGAAGTTTTTACTGAAAAGGGAACTAAAAAAATGGAAACGCTTTTTGTTGAAACAGGAAAACCCTTGTTGTTTGGTGAAGGACAAAGCAAAGGAATTAAATTAGATGGATTCACACCAAGAGTAGTAGACTTAACAGCTGGCGAAAGTGCAAACGACCTTTGGATACACGATGAAAAGGACCGCGTTAAAGCACAAATTTTATCGCGCTTTTTTGATGATCCTAAAAAAGAAAATCACTTACCACGTCCATTTGGTATTTTTTATCAGGAAGAACGCTTCTGTTACGAAGATGCTTTAAATGCACAAATTAATGATGCAATAAAAGCCAAAGGCCAAGGCGATTTGGATGCATTGTTACGAGGTAAAAATACCTGGACGATAAATTAATTAGTTTGATTAGTAAGTCGTAAAATCAGGAAAGAAAGTAAATCTCGTAAATTTCATTTTAAGTCAATTAGCGCTGTTTATTCGAAGTGGTATTGGGTTAATTGTTCGCACGTTAAGTCTGAAGAAATAGGAGCTTTGCACCGGTTAAATGCAGCATTGAATGGTACGATTGATAAAACAGTTTGCTTATTCTTGTATCATGTTCTTTAATAATTCTTGCAGGAAAATCAAATGAGCTTATGCATCCGAAGCTTAATGAATGAATAAGGAACAATCTTACAAGATTGAGTAAATATTTTGTATTACAACTGAATTTTTAGTTGATTAGGATTATTTGATGAATATTAGCAACTGATATTAGCATGCTGTCTTATCCGCATAAATTACAGCTTAAATTAGACCTTATTTTTAAAGTTAATTAATGATCACACTACATTCCTTTACCTTTAATCCATTTCAGGAAAATACCTATGTATTAGCTGATGAAACCGGTGAATGCGTTATAATTGACCCAGGTTGCAGTAATGCACAAGAGCAATCAAAATTAGCACTATATATAACCGAGCAAAAATTGAAACCGGTAAAATTGCTAAATACACATTGTCATATTGATCATATTTTGGGAAATAAATTTGTTGCAGATACCTATCAATTGGAATTGGAAATGCATCAAAAAGACTTGCAAACATTGGCTGCAGGTAAAGTTTCAGCAGATATTTTTGGAATACCTTACGAGGAATCTCCTTCCCCAACTAAGTTTTTAGAAGAAGGCGATGTGATTTCTTTCGGAAACTCAACATTGGATATAGTTTTTACTCCCGGACATTCCACTGGTAGTATTTGCTTTATTAGTCGAGCTGATAAATTGGTAATAGGAGGGGATGTGCTATTTTATCAAAGCATTGGAAGAACCGATTTACCGGGTGGAAATCATCAGCAATTACTCACTAGCATTCGAACCAAATTATTTACCTTGCCTGCTGATTTTAAGGTGTATCCGGGACATGGTCCTGCTACAACTATTGGTTTTGAAAAAGAAAATAATCCTTTTTTAACCTAATTTATTTTACACTAAACTGCGAATCTGCAACAGCTTGATTCAACTTTTTGTTGCTAAATTCTATACTCGTATAATCATCCGACAATTCAACCGTTTTTATTTTTGAAACAGTGTAATCGGTTTTGTCAAAATACATCGAAATAGTTTTTATGTAGCTTTTCATTTCTTTTACTTTCGGCATCATTTCTACTAAATAGTAAGTATCATTTTCAAAATAACTGATTTTAAAATCGGTGTGATTGAGCACATTACCTTGCACCGAATTCAACATCATATCATTAATGCCTTTAAACAATTTGTTAGAATTGGTATCGTATTTCGAAACTTTTTTACCGTCTTTTATATAAATTTTATCCTTGTTAATTACAATTAAATAATTGGTAGGACTCAAGTATTCCCAACGAAGTAGGTTCGTTTTTTTAAAATAAAAATGACCTTTCGAAATTATTTTTTCACTTAACATGCTCAAGTTTTTTTCTTGTGTAAAATTACTTTCGATGCTGTTGGTTGCTTTCGATTTTTCAAGCAATTTTTGTTTAAACAGTGCAGTATCTTTCATTGTTTTAAATTCTTTGTTTTGAGCCGATACTGTGGAGTTTATTGACAATGCAAGTAGAAAATGCAGTAGAACGTTTCTTGAAATATAATTCAAAATCGAAGATTTATACATAGGGTTTAATTTTTAAAAGTTGTTCAATCGATACAATTTTGAAGCCATTACTTGTGCAATGATTGAATGTAGCATCAAGCACCGGAATCACTTGTTCGTAAGTGTCGTGAAACAAGAGCATTGAGCCCGGACTGATTTGAGAACAAACCCGCTCCTTAATTTTTTCTTGATTTTTAGAAATGCCATCCATTGATCGCACGTTCCAACCAATGCAGGTTAGTTTTAACTGCTCAACAGCTTCAGCAATTGATGGAGTTGTAACACCATAGGGAGGTCGAAACAAAGCTGGTTTAACACCAAGTAGCTTTTCAACCATATCATTGGTTCGACTTAATTCATTTTTGATTTTCGAACTTCCAAAAAAATCAAAAAAATAAGAATGAGAATAGGAGTGATTGGCAATTACATGTCCTTCTGTATGCATGCGATGCAACAAAGCTTCATTGCCTTCTATATTTTTACCGATGCAAAAAAATGTGGCCGAAATTTCATGTTTCTTAAGCCAATCCAAAACCAATGGAGTAACAGTTTCGTTGGGTCCATCGTCAAAACTTAGTGCGATGTGTTTTGTGCTAATATCTTTGCTTTGACAGAATACATCAAGGTGATAATTTGAATTTATTTGAGATGAACCCCAAGCCACCAATGCAAAATATCCAAGTACGGGAAGTATAAAAATAAACTCAGGTAAAGGAAATATAAAATGATTCAAACACAGCATAAGTAGCATCAGCATACCAAAAAGTGCTGTGGTAGTTTTATGTGTCAACATGCCGTAAGCAATGAGAATGTATGATTTATTCCTCGATAATGATTGTAAATCAAAATGGTTTTTACAGGGCGATTTTTATCTTCCAGTAAAATTGTTGGAGAAATATTTTTTGTTTTTAAAATATGTGCTGCAAGCAAGTAGGCAAATGAATTGCAGGTATGGTATTCTCCGCTAAGGTGCTTAAAATAAGCAGCTGTACTCTTATCAAAATGTTTATCTTTTACTTCTGTATAAACACGATCGTACTTCTCATCTCCATTATAACCATAAAGCACTAAGTCAATATCGCTTGCTTGCACCTTATTTTCCAACAAAAACTGTTGTAAACTTTCAGTTATTTCATTCGTGTTTTCAGGTTTGTAAAGCATTTTACATCCAAGCAATTCGGCATAACTTGTAGTTGCAAGTGTATTACTAAACATAAAAAAATTAGCTCCTTCACCGGCAATACTTCCTCGAGTTTTATAACTCAGTAAATTCAAATTTGTAAGCGGGTGATTTTTAAGTTGCCCTAAACGTTCAATAAGTTTAAGGCTATTAGCGGTTAGTTCATCTACCCCTCCAAGCAAAACATTTTGTTCAGCTTTTTCTGTTAGCAACATCATTGCATCCTGCACACAGCTTTCAAACGAAAAAGCACGATGTACATAGGTAAAATTATAGTTGTTACATCCCAACATCAACGCAATTTGTCCGCCAACAGTGTTGTGTGTAGATTGTATAAATGAAGTAGGTGTTAAAAACTGTTCCTTATTTTGAATAATGGCTCCCAAAAATTTTTCGGTATCTTCAATGCATCCAAGTCCTGTTCCTGTTAGTATGGCATCTGGTTGTTCCACTCCTGCATCGTTTAAGCACATTTTAGCTGAAGCAACTCCCATTTTAATAATCCTACCCATGCGACGAATAAGTGTAGGATTAATAAACGCTTTGTAATCGGGTTCAATACTGCGAATCGAATGTTGTTCAGTATGCTGAATTTCAGCTAAAAAATTGTTGGTGTACCCTGCTTGTTGAGCATTTACGCTGCCTAGGCCGTTAATGTATACTTTCATGTTAGGCTGCACTAAAAATTAGTGTTGAATTATTTCCTCCAAATCCAAACGAATTGCTAAGTATATGTGTTATTCCGGCAGCTTCAATCAATTCTGTTTCGGGTATTAATTGTAGCTCTGGAATTGGTGATTTAAACCGTAAATTGGGATAAATAATTTGTTGCTCTAATGCCATAATCGAAAACACAGCTTCAATTCCACCTGCTGCTCCTAAAGTGTGTCCGGTAAACGATTTGGTTGAACTAAAGCGTGGTACCTTTTCACCAAATATTCGTTTCATAGCAATTCCTTCACTTAGGTCATTGTTTTGTGTAGCAGTTCCATGTACATTAATGTAGTCAATTTGAGTTGGCTGCAAATTACTCATGGCAAGCGCTTGGCTCATGGCCAGGTAAGCACCATTGCCATCGGGCGAGGAAGCGGTTTGATGGTAAGCATCATTTGCATTCGCAAATCCGCTTAAAAAACCTCGAATTTTTTTTCCTGATTCAAGTGCCGATTTTTCAGACTCTAAAACAATGTAACCTGCCCCTTCTCCTAAATTTAATCCGTTGCGTGTAGCATCAAATGGTCGACATGCTTCTTTGTCGAATATCATAAGCGTATTAAATCCATTGATGGTGAACTTTGTTAACGAATCGGTGCCACCTACTATTGCGCGATCGAGCAAACCGTGTTGTATTAACCGTGCACCAAGCATAATTGCATTGGCCGATGAGGAGCAGGCTGTGCTAAGTGTAGTTACTTGTTCTTTAATTCCTAAATAGTCGGCAATATGTTCGGTGCTATCGCCACAATCGTGTCCAACAATAGTTGAAATTTTTCCTTTATCAGGATTGGCTAAAAACTCTGCATAAAAGGCTTCACTTTTGTCCATACCTCCCACACTATTTGCCGAAATTAACCCGGTTTTTTTTTCTTTTACCGAGTGTATTCCTGCACTCTCAAGTGCTTGTTTAGCAGCATACATTCCTAGTATAGAGGTACGTGTATAATTGCATTTGTTGTTAGCTATATTGAGGAAGCTGAGTAACTCATTGTTGCTGTATTTTACTTCGGCAACCGGTAAATTGCTTTTATGTATGGTATCCAATTGTGTAATTGCTCCAATACCGGAAGTAGCCGAACGAAAATGCTGCATACTTTCATCCACGTTTTTACCGATGGAAGAAATAATTCCAATTCCGGTTACAACAACACGTTTAGTCATTATTTTTTGCTTTCAATATAAGCTACCATGCTCGAAATGCTATGAAAAACGGCTTTTCCATCGGCTGCAGAGTCAATTTTAATTCCGTAGTTTTTGTCAAGTAATACTATCAGTTCGAGTGCATCAATTGAATCCAATCCAAGACCTTCTCCAAAAAGTGGCGCATCGTTTTCAATATCCTCGGGACTTACACCTTCAAGATTTAAGGCTTTAATAATTTCAGTTTTTAATTCGTTTGCTAGTTGGCTCATTGAGGTTTGGTATTAAAATATAAATATGAATAATTTTCGGCAGTAAATGGGAGTTCTTTTTCGTTATCTGATTTTTCAATTAAACAACAAAGTGCATCTGCTTGTTCTGAATCGTAATTTATCCAGCCCATTACACATGCTTTACATTGCTCATTAGTGAAAAGCTGTTGCACCATGTTGACCATATTTTCAGCATCAAATTGCTCAAAAATAAAAAAAGAATTTTCACCTTTAAAACCATTTCTTATGCAGATTTCACCTGTTAAAATATTGGGTAAAGTATACACAAAAACCGAAGGGCTGGGAAAATAGTTGCTGCGGTCGCCAATACTTTCCTGATGTTTGCGGTCGCTGTCGATGCTCGAACTTGCATTGCTGAAACAGAGTGCTACTTCATCGGGAGTATAACGTTCCTGCCAATTTTTCCCGGCAAGGGTAAATTCAGAAGCCAATAAACCCAGCTTACTTAAATTATCCATTTTAAAAAATTTAAGGTAATTTAGTGTGGCAAGCTTATAGGCTTGTTTGGCAAAATCGGCAAAAGCAAGATCTTCGTTTGAATGCAGCAGTGCATTGTTCACATAAATGAACCGATTGGTAATTCGGCTATAAGAAGTAATGCGTGTTGTCAATTGATTTTTGCTGATGAATGAAGGCGCAAAAGTAATTTATAATTGACTAGTTTTTAAATAGGATGCATCAAAATGAAAAAGAATTTGAAAAATTAGCAGTCAAATTAGTAAACTTGCAAAGAAAAAAACAGTAAAGTATGAACGAGGAAGTACAATTTTTTTTGGATGAAGCAGAAGATCAAATGCAAAAAGCTATTTCGCATTTGGAAACCGAACTTGCTAAAATTCGCGCCGGACGCGCCAGTACGCAAATGCTGGATGGTGTATATGTAGAATATTATGGAACCAATGCACCATTGAACAATGTGGCAGGTATTAGTACACCCGACCCGCGCACCTTGGTAGTTCAGCCATTCGAAAAAGCCATGTTGGTACCGATTGAAAAAGCGATTATGGCTGCTAATCTTGGATTTAATCCACAGAACGATGGTAGCCTAATTCGTATTTCGGTGCCACCTTTAACCGAAGAGCGCCGTAAGGACCTTGTTAAACGTGCCAAGGCCGAAGCCGAACATTGTAAAGTTACTTTGCGTAACATTCGAAAAGAGGCGAATGATGCCATGAAAAAATTAGTAAAGGATGGTTTGCCCGAAGATCAGGGGAAGGTGGCCGAAACAAGGGTGCAAACACTTACCGATACCTACAGCGGAAAAGCCGATAAGCATATTGAAATTAAGGAAAAAGAGATTATGACTGTATAGTTTTGATATTTTTTTGAAGAGGCTGTATTCATTGAATGCAGCCTTTTTTAATGACAATTCCTTGCTAAGAAGGCTTATCAGACTTGGGTTATAGCTATAATTTAGTGGTCCGAATTCAAAAGTATATTTTGTTTAAATAAAGTTCAATTGATTGTCTTCAATAAAATGTTTTTACCTTTTTTGTCTTGTTGAGATTAATCAAGAGTACAAGAAATACCGCTCTATGAAAGTTTGAAACCACATTCAATGTGTCTCTATTTCTATACTAAATTTACACTCCAATTTAACTATCAACCAAAAAAAATAAAATCATGAAGAAATTACAATTTAAAGTAAGTATCAATTCACCTGTTTCTAATGTATATGATATGATGTTGGGCATTACCAATAAATCAAGCTACGAGCAATGGACAGCTGTGTTTAACCCAACATCTAGCTACGAAGGAAGTTGGGATAAGGGTTCTAAAATTTTATTTATTGGAGTTGATGAGAAGGGCGAGAAGGGAGGCATGGTTTCGAGGATAGTTGAAAACCAATTAAACCAATTTGTTTCAATTCAACATTATGGTCTTTATAAGGAGGGTAAGGAAATTACAGAAGGGCCGGATGTAGAAAAATGGGCAAATGGATTTGAAAACTACAGCTTCGAAGAAAGTAATGGAACAACTTTGCTTATTGTTGATTTAGATACAACAGAGGATTTCGTAAATTTCATGAACGATACTTATCCAAAGGCACTTGATAAGCTAAAAGAAATTTGTGAGAAATAATTAGTAGTAGAAATACTTATACTATCTGCCAGTACAGGTTTATTTATAGCTTTCTACATACGCCAAAAATACCCATAAAAAAAGAGGTTGTCATAGTTGACAACCTCTTTTTTATGGAAAGTAACTCCTGAATTACTCAGTAATTACTAATTTTTTAGTACTTAATTTTTTGCCATCAACCCAAACAGCTACAGAGTAAACTCCTTTGCTTAAGTTGTTGTCAGCTGATAAAATTACATTTTGTCCTGCATTCATCATCTTATTAGCTAAAACGCTAACTTGTTGACCATTTGCATTCATAATTTCAACTTTAACTTGTGCTGCAGTTTCTAAATTAAAAGGTAAGTAAAAGCTACCGTTTGATGGGTTAGGATAAATTTCATTTACCACATTTCCTTTAGAAATCTCTTTAACTGCAAGTGGAGTGATTACTTGAAACTGAATAGTTTTATCAGATACATAAGTATAAACACCATGCTTTTCAGCTATTCTGAATGCAATATTATAAGAGTTGTTGTTAATTTGAGATGCGTTTGGAGTCCAGCTGATATCGCAACTTGCAATACCTAAACCTGATGCTGTTGAAAAATAAGCAGGATTGGTAGAAAGAGCAAATGGAGCTCCGTTTGCACTCATAGTTAATAAATCGTTGTTTCCATCGGTAGCAACTACAGTTAAGTTAAATGCTGAAGTAGCAGGTAAACTGAATGAAAAATTACCAGATGTATTAGTTGGCCAACCACCTGTATTGATAGCAGCACGTGCACCATTAGTAGTATCGTTGATTACTAATACTTGCATATCACGACGAATTTCTCCGATTTTAACACCGCCTCTATATTCTTCTACTAAGAAAGAAGAAGCAAAATTACCCATCATATCCGGAATCCAAGTAATTTCGCCTGTTTGAGCATTTAAAGTAAACGGTTGAGCAGAAGAACCTGAGGGTAGCACATATCCAGCTACAGGAGTAGAACTTGTCATGCCACTAACACTTAAAGGGGTAACCAAAGACCACGCTAACGAATCACCATCGGCATCAAACGGAAGTGGGTTGTACGAAAATAAATTGTTTAATTGAGCCAAGGTAACAGGAGCATTTAAAAACACAGGTGATGAATTGCTAGAAGCACTATCCACTGTAATTAAGGTATTCAAATAAAATGATTCGCTTCCTGGATTAGTCATATTAACAATGGCAGCATTACGACAACATTCGTCCCACTGAACCATGTAAGTACCGGCAACTGGAAAAGTTATTGTATCAATGTAGGTATACTCTTCAACTCCGTTTATAAAAGTTGATGCTCCACCATGTGTACGAGTAGAGTTAGTAGTCCAAGCATTTGATGTATCGGTATTTGAATAATTAAAAGTAGCCGTAGCATACATTGGTACTCCCATTGTATCGCGATAAGCAACTAAGGTAACTTTGTATTGCAAACCGCCAATTTGTTTAGCAGTAATTTGCCCTCCCATTAAATGCGAAGCAAAAGAGCTTGTGCTGAATAAGGCTGCAGCCAAGGCTAAGAGTGTAATTTTTAATTTCATTGTGTATTGGGTTTTTAAATTCGTTTAAATTTTAGTGTAGCATAAGTAGTAAATAGTTTGTATATGAACAAATTAATTGTCGATTTTTTTAACAACTTGTTAACTATTGAAACTAATAAATTGAAATTGTAGTTATTTCTGTACAAAATTTTGAGGAATAACAACCTAATGCAGTTTGCAGAGTTATTTAAATGGAAGGGAAATAGTTTCCTATAAATTCACTTGTACTTGATAATTATGAATCAAGGTAATTAAAGTATCTGAGAATAATTATAAATCCTACTTTGAAAATTAAGCCAATCGTTTTAACTGTGATATACACTCTTGTAATTTTTGGTTGTATTCAGTTTCTGTAATTTCTTCCCAATTGCGTTTATAGTCAAATATTAAATCATAAATAAAATTTCGATCGGGTAATATTTTAGCTTTAATGTGATGGATGGAATAATGGTGTCCGATTATTTGTAATTCTTCAAACTCTTCCGGCGAGAGTACTTTAAAAAAGGTACGGTTGTGTGGATATTTGCGGTATAGCGGATAATTCATGATTGCGCGAGATATTTTTTGTAAAATTACGAATTGAATTCATGCCCATGCAACCCTTTTTACAAAAACTTGCCGCATACATTTATACACATTACCCAACTAAGGTTAGTGAGCTTTGTATTGTATTGCCGAATAAGCGGGCGAAAATATTTTTGCTTCATTACTTGAGCAAAGAATTTGGCAAACCTATTTGGGCTCCGGCAATTTATTCGATTGAAGATTTTATTTCCCAGCTAAACGGCTCTCAACCTATTGATGAGGTTACTGCCTGTTTTGAATTTTATAGTGTGTATGCAAAAATTGAAGGAGAACAAGCACAAAGCTTTGATGATTATTTAACATGGGCTCCAACCTTGTTACACGATTTTAATGAACTCGATCAATACCTCATTGATACAACGGCATTGTTTAATTATTTAAGCGATGAAAGGGCAATTAGTTTATGGAATTTAGGTACCAAAGAACTGAGCGATTTTCAA
>WBZU01000944.1_pt2 | contig 22067 bp, 20 predicted proteins | sample 5204311 | NCBI WGS metagenome assembly WBZU01 (sample SAMN12344359, study PRJNA552823) | activated sludge metagenome | biome: Activated sludge suspended growth; feature: Nitrification reactor; material: Wastewater; isolation source: activated sludge from nitrification reactor of wastewater... | reverse complement strand
GAGGAGGTTGACGCGCGTGAAATTGATCAGCCGCTGCAATTCCGGCCGCACCCGCACGTAACCCGTCTGCCCGCCCTTGCCCTTCAGGAAGAAGCGCTGCAGCCGGGCCGCGGGCAGGCGATCGACCCGCTCCATCGTGTAGACGCCGCGACTGGCCGTTGCGAGCACGTTGGTATCGATATCGCTGGCGACAATCTCGACGGGCGGCGTCAGGGAATCGAACGCCTCGCAGGCGGTGATCGCCAGCGAGTACGGTTCTTCGCCGGTCGACGCCGCGGAACACCAGATGCGCAAGGGCCGGGTGGTTCGTTCCTGCAACTGTTTCTTCAGGATGTCGAAGTGATGCGCCTCGCGGAAGAAAGCCGTCAGGTTGGTGGTCAGCGAATTGACGAAGGTTTCCCATTCGTCCTCGTCACCCTGTTCCAGCCGGGCGAGATACTCCTCGAAGGTCGACAGCTTGAGCGCCCGCAGGCGCCGCGCCAAGCGGGAATAAACCATGTCCTGCTTGATCGGCGCCAGCGAAATGCCGGCGTGCTGATAGATCAACTCGCGGACGCGGTCGAAGTTCGCCTTGGTGAAGTGGAACTCGCGTTCCGGTACCAGAGAGGGGGACGACGGTTCGGCCATGTCCGTTAAAACTCTTCCCATTCTTCCTGGTCGTCGGTGAGGTGGGCGGGCGGGGTCTTCTTGACCTGCTGCATGGCCCGCTCCGGCGTGCCGCCATCACTGACTTTCCGTTCCAGCCGCTTGGGCGTGGCATCGCGCAAGGCCGGCCCCGGCAGCGTGCCCGTGCCCGCCGTCAGCTTGAACATGCCCACCGCCTGCACCAACCCGCGCGCCTGTTCTTCCAGACTCTCGGCCGCCGCCGCCGCTTCTTCCACCAGGGCAGCGTTCTGCTGGGTGACTTCGTCCATCTGTCCCACCGCCTGGGTGACTTGCTCGATGCCCGAGCTTTGCTCGCGGCTGGCACCGCTGATTTCGGTCACGAGATTGGCCACGCTGCGGAATGAACTGACCACCTCGTCCATGGTGCTCCCGGCTTCGCCCACCAGCTTGGCGCCGGATTCAACCTTGCCCACCGATTCGGCGATGAGACTCTTGATTTCCTTGGCTGCCGTGGCGCTCCGCTGCGCCAGGTTCCGCACTTCGGTGGCAACGACGGCGAAGCCCCGCCCTTGTTCGCCCGCCCGCGCCGCTTCGACCGCCGCATTGAGCGCAAGGATGTTGGTCTGGAAGGCAATGCTGTCGATGACGCCAATGATGTCGGCAATCTTGCGCGAGCTGTCCTGAATCTCGCCCATGGTGACGACCACCCGCTTGACGACTTCGCCACCCCGCACCACGCCTTCGTTGGAGCTCTTGGCCAGTTCGTTGGCTTGCCGCGCGTTCTCGGCGTTCTGCCGCACGGTGGCATTGAGCTCCTCCATGGAACTGGCCGTCTCCTCGAGACTGCTGGCCTGCTCCTCGGTGCGGCTCGACAGGTCGTTGTTCCCCGCCGCAATCTCCTGCGCCGCCGTGTTGATCGCTTCCGTCGCTTCCTTGATCCGACCCACGACTTCCCTCAACCTCTCCACCGTCGTGTTCGTGTCGTCCTTCAGCTGACCGAAAGTACCTTGATATTCCGCCTCGATCCGCTGCGTCAGGTCGCCCTGCGCCAGCGCCCCAAGAATTCGCGATACGTCGCTCAGCCCCGAGTCGCTGATCTGCATCAGCCGATTGAGACCCGCAACCATTTCGTGGAACTGGAAGTGGAAACGCTCGGCATCGCCGCGCGCCTTGAAATCACCATTGGCCGCGGCCTGCACGAGCGAGGCGATCTGCTCGCTGATCGCTCCCAGGCTGGCCTTGACGCCGTCCATGGCAGCCGTGATCTGCGCCTTCTTGCCGGGCAGACGGTCCATATCCACCGACAGATCGCCTTCGGCATAGCGCTTGACCACTTCCACCACCCGCATCTTGACGGCGATGTGTGACTGAACGAGAACGTTGATGGAGTTCGCCATCCGACCGTAGACGCCCGGGAACCGGTCGACCGGCATGATGTCGTCGATCATGCCCAGTTCGTGCTGACGGGCCATTTCGTCCTGGGCAGCGGCAAAGTTTTTCAGCATGTCGACCATTTCGCGCATCGACGCCAGCAGACTGTGCGCATCGTCGCCCGTCACCTCGACGTCGACCAGTTCGCCGCTGGTGACTTTCTCGACGACCTGCTTGGCGTAGGCAGGTTCGCCGCCCAGCTCGGCCATGATGCCGCCCGCCGTCCTGCGGGCGATGCCGAACACGATCAGGGCCGAAAGCAGCGTGGCGAAAGCGTAGAACCAGGCGATGTAGGTGCTGGTCCGCTCGATATCCTGCATCGCCGTCGTCATATCGGTCGCCAGGCGATCCTCGACCGCCTTTATGAGATCGATGCGCGCCGTGGCGGCCGAGAACCACTTCTTGGCGTCCATCCCCAGCGACGGCTCGTTCATCTTGGCGATCGCGGCTTTCTTCGTTTCGGCCACCTCGTCAACAGCGGCGCCCTTGAGCGTGTCCTTGGCGAACTGTTGATGAGCGGCAGTGGCGTACTGAGCGAAAATATCGAACCAGATGTTCTGCTCGGCGGCGTTGCTGAGAAAACGCACCAGCATTTCCGGCACGAACTTGTCGGCGCCGAAGACGTTCGACAGCGTCGCCCGCTCGATGCCGGCGCGTTCCTTCGCTTGCAGCATGGCACCGTAGGCCGATGCCCGCTGGCCGATTTCCTTGTCGGGGCTCAGCGCGGCAAGCTGGCCGGAAACCTCCAGCAGCGCGGCGATGGTCTTGGTGTAGTAGCCCATGGCCTCGGGCGCGGAAATGGCGAGGCTGGTCACGGCCTGTCGCTTCTCGCCCAGACCGGCTAGCGTCTTGTCGGCGTTGCCGACCAACTGCACGAAATGCGCGCCAAAGTGCGTAGCGTCGAATGAGGCCAAGGCATCGGCCAAAGCCTTGCGCTGGGCGTCGGTGACCTCGCGCTGCTTGGGTAGCTCGGTCGCGAAATTGGCGCCTTTGCTGCCGAGAAAACCCGCGCTCAAGCCGCGTTCCTTCTGCATCTCGTGCACCAAAGCGCCGACACGCGTCGCCACGATCACCAGTTCTTCCAACCGCCCCATTTCCCGCGACAGCAGGATCTTCTCGACCGTGTTCCATCCGGAGACCCACAGCATGCCCAGCAACGGCACAGCCACCATCAGCAGTAAACGATTACGCAGGCTCAGCTTCATAGTGTCTTCCTCAACGGGTACCGGTTTCGGCCGCCTCATCCACCAGCGCCATTTCCGACGACAGCATCAGGCGGGCAATGTCCACCACGATCAGCATGCGATCGTCTAGCGTACCGAGCCCCTGGATGTACTTGGTATCGACGGTCGCGGCAAAATCGGGCGCCGGCCGCACCTGGTCCGGCCGCAGCGACGTCACGTCCGACACGCCATCGACGACGATACCGACCACCCGGGCACCGATGTTGAGGATGATCACCACCGTGAAAGGCGTGTACTCGGCCTTGCCCACCTGGAACTTGATGCGCAAGTCTACGATCGGCACGATGGTGCCGCGCAGGTTGATGACGCCCTTGATGAACTCCGGGGCGTTGGCGATGGTGGTCGGCTGCTCGTAGCCGCGGATTTCCTGCACCTTGAGGATATCGATCGCGTATTCCTCGGGGCCGAGCGTGAAGGTAAGGTACTCCTGGGCCATACCGCTTTCATCGGCCTGTTGCTGGCTTGCTTGAGCATGATCCGGCATCTTGTACTCCTGTTTGTCAGGCTGCCGCCGGCAAGGCGCTCTTCGCCATGCCGGCCAGCACCGCTACGTCGAGAATCAGGGCGACATGGCCATCGCCCATGATGGTGGCGCCCGAAACGCCATTCACCTTCCGGTAATTCGCCTCGAGGCTCTTGATCACCACCTGCTGCTGGCCGACCAGCGCGTCGACGAACAAGGCGACCTTGGTGCCGTCCGCCTCGATGATGACCATGATGCCGCGCTCGAGATTGGTGATCGATCCCGGCACGCCGAATACTTCGTGCAGCGGCACCACCGGCAGGTATTCGCCGCGCACGAACAGGAGGCGCTCGACGCCGGAGATGCTCTTGATCATCTCCTTGTCGGCCTGCAAAGACTCGATCACGTAGCCGAGCGGCACGATGTAAGTTTCGCCGCCGACGGCGATCGACATGCCATCGAGGATGGCCAGCGTCAGGGGCAGGCGCACGGTCATGCGGGTACCGACGCCTGTCATCGACTCGATTTCCACCCGGCCGCCCATGGCGTGGATATTGCGCTTGACCACGTCCATGCCAACGCCGCGCCCCGAAACCTCCGTGACCACGTCCGCGGTCGAGAACCCCGCCTCGAAGATGAGCAGCCAGACCTCCTGGTCGGACATCTGGTCGTGCACCTGCAGGCCGCGCTCTTTGGCCTTGGCCATGATGCGCTGGCGATTGAGCCCGGCGCCGTCGTCGTTGACCTCGATGACGATATTGCCGCTCTGGTGGTAGGCGCGCAGGGTAATGGTGCCGGTCGGCTGCTTGCCCTTTTCGGCGCGCACGTCGGGCATCTCGATGCCATGATCGAGACTGTTGCGGACCAGGTGGGTGAGCGGATCCGTGATGCGCTCGATCAGGCTCTTGTCGAGTTCGGTTCCTTCGCCGACCAGCTTCAGCTCGACTTTCTTGCCCAGTTTCTGGGAAAGTTCGCGCACCACGCGCGGAAAGCGCGAGAACACCACGGAAATCGGCATCATCCGGATGGACATGACCGCTTCCTGCAGGTCGCGGGAATTGCGTTCGAGTTGCGTCAGGCCGTTGTGCAGGCGCTCGAATTCGACAGGATCGACGCCGGAGGCCGACTGCAGCAGCATGGCCTGCGTGATGACGAGTTCGCCGACCAGGTTGATCAACTGGTCCACTTTCTCGACGCCCACGCGAATGGTGGCGTCGCCGCCGCTTTTGGCCGCCGGTGCCGGCGTTTGCGATGCGGTCGGCTTGGCAGCGGCGGCCGGCTTTTCGACGGATCGCTCGACGGCCGCTTCGGCCGTCGGCGCCGGTTCGGCGGGCATTGTCGTGTCGGGCGCGCTCGCCACCGGGGCCGGTGATGCTGGCGGCGCGTCGAAGAAGCCATAGCTGCCGTCGGCGGCGTCGGTGGCCGGCGCAGCGGCACCGATGGGCTCACCGATGGGCTCGAAGAAGCCGTAGGCATCGGACCCGGCGTCCCGCGACGGCTGACTTTCCACGGCAGCCGCGTTCTCCACCGGCGCCGCCGATTCATCGAAGAACCCGTAGGCGGTCTCGCCGGCATCCCCCGCGCCCACCTGGCCCAAGGGCGAAATCCGGATGCTGTCGGTGCGCGCCACGAATTCGATGACGCTGCGCAGGGTGTCGCTGTCGACTTCGCCCGTCAGTTCGACATGATAGGGTTGCCCTTCCGCGGCGGCGGCCGCGACGAGTCGCGCTGCGCCGAATTCACCCAGTTCTTCCAGCAAGGCATCCACGGCCAGCCGGGTCGCCGCCGGATCGCCATCGACGACGAAGCGGATATCGTGGCCGACCGGCATGTCGACCGGCCCAGCTTCAACGGCCGCGACGGACATGTCGTCTTCCGCCGGCGTGGCGGGCGCGACATCCCCCGTCAGCGCGCGCAGGCGCGTGCAGGTCTGTTCGACGGCGGCCGGATCGACTTCGCCTTCCCCTTTGTGCGCGGCCAGCATGCCCTTGAGCACGTCGCCGGCATCGAGGAAGGCGTCGATCATTTCCTCGCGCAACCTGAGTTCGTCCTTGCGTATCCTGTCCAGCAGATTCTCCAGCACGTGCGTCACTTCGGCCATGTCCGTAAAGCCGAAAGTGCCGGCCGATCCCTTGATGGAATGAGCCGCCCGGAAAATCGCGTTCAACTGTTCGTTGTCGGGATTGGCGATGTCGAGCCCCAGGAGCAAGGACTCCATGTTCGCCAAATGCTCTCCGGTTTCCTCGAAGAAAACCTGATAAAACTGGCTCAGATCGATGGACACGTCAGCCTCCCTGGCCCATGAGTCATCGCGAGCGGCCTCAGCCGATCACCTTCTTCACCACCTCGATCAGCTTCTGGGGATCGAAGGGCTTGACCAGCCATCCCGTGGCGCCCGCGGTTCGCCCCTGTTGCTTCATGGCATCGGACGATTCGGTGGTCAGCATCAGTATGGGTACGGTCTTGTATTGCGGCATGGCGCGCAGCGACTTGATCAGCGTCAGGCCGTCCATGCGCGGCATGTTCTGGTCGGTCAGGATCAGGTTGAACCCCTTGGCCTTGGCCTTGTCGAGACCATCCATGCCATCCACCGCCTCGACGACTTCATAGCCCGAGCTTTTCAGGGTGAATGTGACCATCTGGCGGATGGAAGCGGAATCATCGACAGCGAGGATCGTCTTTGCCATTTGCGCAAGCTCCTAGAAAAGTTCGACTTCACCCTGGCCAAAGTTTTGCTGGCCGACGGGGTTTGAATTACCAATGTGGGTCATTTCCGCGAGACTGGCGGCGAGCTTCTCCGTCTCTTCCCGCAGCGCGACGATGGCGGCGCCGGCGTCCTTGCGCTCGGCATCTTGCCGGAGCGTTTGTCCCAGCACCGACAGCTGATCGAGCACGCCGACCAATGCCGTCACCCGCCGGCCGACATGTCCCATCAACTGAGAAACCATGTCCTGAAATTGCAGCGCGGTTACGGCCCGATTGACTTCAGCGGAGACTTTTGACGAGCCATCGGCCAGCCGTTCGATGGCCACCTTGCGCACGCGATTCTGGTCTTCCATCGCCTTGACGATTTCCTCGACCCGCGTTTTCGATTCGAGCGCGAACGTCATGTCCTGGCTGGCCATGCGCTGGATCGCCTCCTCGGTTTGATGCACCGAGCCCTGCATGGTCTGCATCAGGACGTTGATCTGCTGGCTGAACTGCGTCGTCCTGGCCGACAGGTCGCGAACCTCGTCGGCGACCACGGCGAAACCCCGGCCCGCCTCGCCCGCGCGCGCCGCCTCGATGGCGGCATTGAGCGCCAGCAGGTTGGTTTGCTTGGCGATGGCGCCGATCTCGGACAATATGCTTTGCACGCGCCGGGCATGCAGGGCAATGCCGTCGGTCATCTCGACCAACTCCATGCCGAGCTTGCTGTTATTGACGATATTGTCGACCACCTGCCCCATGACTTGCGAAGTCGTGGCGACGAACTCATCGAATTGCCTGACGGACTCTCCCTCGCCGACGGAGCCGGTCACGCTGACGGCGACGTTGCGCTGCTCGTCGGTCAAGACGTTCATACCCTCGAAACTGGTGGTCAAGTCGCGAATCGCATCGCCCAGCAGGGTCTGGGTGCGCTCGACGTCTCCCTGGATACTGGAAAACTGCACGGCGCATTGGCGCACGCATTCATCGAGCAGTTCCGTGAATTCGTTGATGAGTTCGCGTTCCTGGCAGCAACGCCGCTCGCCCCAGCCGTCGTCGCCCTGCGCGCCACGGCCGGACATCAAGCCGGCGCCCAGCCAGCCCGCCGCGACGGCAATGATCGTCACCAAGCTGTCGGTACCGACAATATCGGGAAACACGACGGCACCCAGCCCCACCAGCAGGGTCCAGGCCGCTCCTCCCAGAATGAACTTGCCCATTGAGCCCACCATTCAGCGTCCTGCTTGTTATTTTTCCATCTTAGCGTCGATTGCCTTGTTCCGCCATGGCTGAATCGGTTGCCGCTTCCACCGCTTCCTCGGCCGTCTCGATATCGGCGGCCTTGCCATCGCGCAGTATCGCTTCCTCCGTCCGCTTGTTGAGGATGACGATGCTGATGCGCCGATTGATGGCACCATCAGGGTCCGTCTTGTCGTACAGGACGGTCGACGCGAGACCGACGACGCGGATCATCTTGCCGTCGTCCATGCCGCCCGCCACCAGCTCACGCCGCGAAGCATTGGCGCGGTTGGTGGACAGCTCCCAGTTGCCGAAGCCCCGGTCACCGGCCGCGTAGGGCGTCGCATCGGTATGGCCGGACAGGCTGATGCGGTTCTCGACCTTGTTGAGCGCCCGGCCGATCTCGCGCAGGATGTCGCGGGTGTAGGGCTTCAACTCGGAGCTGGCGGAGTCGAACATGGGGCGATTCTTCTCGTCGACGATCTGAATCCGCAGACCCTCGGTCGTCAGGTCCAGCAGCAATTGATTCTTGAACTGTTTGAGCGCCGGCGCCGCTTCTATCAAGGCTTCCAGTTCCCCTTTGAGCGACTCCAGGCGCTGCATTTCCACGCGCTCGAAGTCGGCGCGCAGCCTTTGCAGGTTGATGGTTCGCCTTTCGGCCGGCGTTTCGCCGCGCTTGACCTGTCCGTAGGTGCGAGTCAGGTCTTCGCCGCCGCCCTGGATCACGGAAGAAGAATCACCGGAGCCCGAGCCGCCGAAAAGGGCAACCTTGAGCGGCGTCTGGAAATAGTCGGCGATTCCCTTGAGATCGCCCTTGGCGGTCGAGCCGAGCAGCCACATCAGGAGGAAAAAGGCCATCATCGCCGTGACAAAGTCGGCATAGGCGATCTTCCACGCGCCGCCGTGATGGCCACCACCGCCCTTTTTGACGCGCTTGACGACGATAGGTTGTTGGCTATCGTCGCTCATTTGCCTTTGCGGCCCTTCAGATCCTCTTCGAGCTCCATGAAAGTCGGGCGATCGGTGGAATACAACACTTTACGGCCGAACTCCACCGCAACTTGAGGGGCATAGCCATTCATGCTCGCCAGCAGGACGGCTTTGATGCATTGGTAGATCTTGCCGCCCTCCTCGGCCTTCTGCTCGAGCTGGCCGGCGATGGGCGCGACGAAGCCATACGAAACCAGGATCCCCAGGAAAGTGCCGACCAGGGCGCCGCCGATCATCTTGCCCAGCACCGCCGGCGGTTCGCCGACGGAACCCATCACGTTAACCACGCCCATGACGGCGACGACGATACCGAAGGCCGGGACGCTGTCCGCGGTCTTGGACATCACATGAGCGGGCACGAGGGCCTCGTGATGATGCGTTTCGATCTCGATGTCCATCAGGTTTTCGATCTCGAAGGCATTGAGATTGCCGCCAACCATCATGCGCAGGTAGTCGGTGATGAAATCCAGCACGTGATGGTCGGCGGTCACGCTGGGGTATTTGGAAAAAATCGGGCTGCTTTCGGGGTTTTCGATATCCCCTTCGATCGACATCAGGCCTTCCTTGCGGACCTTGCCCAGAATCTCGTACAGCATCGCCAGGAGCTCCATGTAGAGCGCCTTGTTAAGCGAGGAACCCTTCAACACGGAAGGCAGCGCGGCAACGGTGGCCTTGATGGCCTTGGCGCCATTGCCGGCGACGAAACCACCGATGGTCAGGCCAACGATCGCCAGGTATTCCATCGGCACCCAGAGCGCGGCGAGGCTTCCGTGCACAGCATAGGTGCCGACCGATGCCGCCAGAATCACCACGTAACCGATCAACAGGAACACTGCCGGCCTCCCCAATCCGTATCGTCGCGGCCAGAATTGCAGGTCGCGACCCGGTCGCAACGACCGCAATCAATTGTCGAACGCCGGCTGCCCAGCGAATCCCCCCAACTGGCCGGCAAAATCCCTGCTATTGGTGCAATTGAGGCGAGCGGCGGGCGATACCCCCCGCACCCCGCCGGCGATCGCGGTCTACCGCGAGACCGATCAAGCCACCGCGGCTTCGGCGGCGGCGCGGCGCGTCTTGCCGGCACGCGCCGGCATGTGGCAAAGACCGCAGACATAGCCACGCGTTGGATCGTAGGCATGAGCAACGAACTCACCGCCACATTCCTTGCAGGTGGCCATCTGCAACATGCTCGCTTCGAAGAAGCGCACCATGGTCCAGGCCCGGGTCAGGGAGAGCACGGTATCCATGCCTGCGCGAGCCACTTTCTCGGAGTACATCCGGTAGGCCTTGATGATCAACTCGAGCCCCGTCAACTTGGTGTTCCGCTCCAGAAAGCGGAAATAGGCCATGAAGAGGGAAGCATGGACATTGGGCTGCCAAGTCATGAACCAATCCGTCGAAAAAGGCAACATGCCCTTGGGCGGAGAAACGCCCCTGACCTCCTTGTACAGCTTGAGGAGCCGTTCGCGGGAAAGATTCGTCTCGGCCTCGAGCATCTGCAGCCGAGCGCCAAGCTGAATGAGTTCTACGGCGAGGCGAATATCTCTCGCTTCCGAGATGACGGACTTATTGCGCATGGAAACCTCCGGACGTAACGCGCTGACTGCAGAACAGGCTCAAGCCACGGACTCGACCGGCCGACCGGCGGCCAGGATCGCCGCATGGATATGACCGACCCCGCGATCGCGCTCGTGATTGGCGAGCAGATCGAGCAACAGCGAATTATCGAAACGGAAGCTGCAAAGCAACATGTCGGACGCTGCCATCTTCAGCACTTGGCCCGGCGTCAGGCGCCCAAGGATGTCGGCAATCTCCTCGCTGATGCCCAACCTGAAAATGGCAGCCTCCCGGTCGGAACGCACCATATTCTGGGCCAGCATCATGTACGCAAGATTGACTTCCTTTATGTCGTTGTAGGTGTCAGTCGATTTCATCAGAGAACTCCTTATAGGCTCCGCCCAGGTTGCTTTGACGGTGATGGCATTATCGAGCCGCCCCCGTCAAGCGAAAAATCACTGGAAAAAGCTTTCTGATGTCACAAATGACGCGCAATTTTTGTAAGAAAAAACCTTACAAATACGCTTTATTTAGCTGATTACTAATGATTTTATACCATGAACACAAGCCCATCCGACGCTTAGCGGGATTGCTGGTAAGCAGCGATGCAATTACGGCCTTTTTCCTTGGCAAGATAAAGCCCCTGATCGGCGCACTTGACCAAGGCATCGGCATTCTCCATGCCCTCGTCCCGCACGGCGACCCCGATGCTGACCGTGCTGGCCACGCGCAGGTCCCCCGTGGGAATCACCATCGACTCCACCGAACGGCGCACGCGTTCGGCGCAAGCCATGGCCGCGGCGAGACTGGTATCCGGACAGATCACGAGAAACTCGTCGCCGCCCATGCGAGCCACGACGTCGGGCGTGCGCAGGCCCCGCTTGAGCGCCTGCGCGGCCTGCTTGAGAACGATGTCGCCGATGTCGTGGCCGTAGCGGTCGTTGATGGGCTTGAACGCATCGAGATCGACCACCATGCAGGCCAGCGACCGCTTGCTGCGCAGCGACGCAGCCCATTCCTGCTCGAGTCGCTCGATCACGTAACGCCGGTTGGGAAACCCGGTCAGCGGATCGGTCAGCGCCGCCTCCTGCAAGCGTCGATTCGACAAGGCGAGTTCGGCGGCAAAGCGCCGGATCTCCTCGCGGTCCCGCTCGATCTCATCCTGGAGCCGCACCACCCTGAAGCCGGCGGACAACCGGGCAGCGAGAACCTTCGGCCGCAAGGGCTTGGTCAGATAGTCGTCAATGCCGGCGTCGAAGGCACGAATCAAATGCTGGTCGTCATCCAGCCCGGTCAGCAGCATGATGTAAATGCGACGCCCCACCTTGGTCTGCCGCAGCGCCAAGGTCAGCTCCACACCATCCATGCTCGGCATCATCCAGTCGACCACCATCACCTGGGGGCGCAGATCGACGGCCATTTCGAAGGCCTGCTGGCCATCGAAGGCCTCGTGGACTTCATGGCCGTAGCTGGTCAGCAGCGCTTTGAGCATCGCGCGGAAGGTCACGTCATCGTCGACGATGAGTATCCGCATCGGCTCGCAGGAGCCGCAGGCATCGGCCTTGGCGCCGAACATGGGCTGAATGCCCGGCACCGCCGACAACGCCTCGAACGACGTCAGCACCTCCGCTTCGACGCCCAGCAGCGCCCCCCACTCCAGCCATTCCTGCGCCACCTTGTTGCAAAGCGAAGTCAGAACATCCGCCTCGATCGAAAGATAGCTGCCGAAACGCAGCAGCGACGGCATCATGGCGTGCCGCTCCAATTCCGGCGCCAGACACATGTCGCCGATGCGCCGCGCGAGCGCGAGCGCCCAGGTGAGGCTATAAGGACGCGATCCCTTGACGATGCCGGCCTTCTCCATCTGTTCGTGGTTATAGACGGGCTCGATGAAGGCCTTGGGCAAGCCCCAGTCCATCAGCATGGCCGCGGACAATTCAGGATGGGTCATGGCGAAGGCTTCGCGTTCGCGACCCAGCACTTCTTCGATGTTGAGGCCCTTCGCATCGGCAAGAAGCCGAGAGTATTCCTCTGGAAACAAGGTCGCCAGGGCCAATTCACCGATGTGCGACAGCAGGCCGATGCTGAAGCATTCCTCGGACGGCGCCAGCCGCGTGCGTATCACCAGCGTCTGCAGCGCAATCGCACATACCAGCGAATGGGACCAGAAGCGGGAATAGTCGAAATTCCGGCAGCGGCCGGTGCGATTCTCGGACAGCAGGGAGAAACCCAGGGCCAAGGCGCGCACCGTCGGAATGCCGAGCACGACCAGGGCGTCGCTGACCGATGCCACCGGACGACGGGTTCCCATCTGCACGGAATTGGCGGCCTTGATCAAGCGCCCGACAAAGGCCGGGTCGCTCTTGACGGCGTGGGCCAGCTCGCCGAGGGGCACATCGTCACGGCGCGTCAGGCGAATGATCGCCATCGCCGCGCCCTTGGGAGAAGGCAGCACGCCGGTAGCCTTGAGCTGCTCGAATTTCTCCAGATCGATCGGGGTAGTCATGTGTGAGCGCGCCAGGGATACCGCAGCCAGCCTTATCTAGCTGATACTACCGAAATATATGCTATTCACGACACAACAACAACGGCCGCGTGGATGATGGCGGATCCCGCGGCTTACCTGCACTCATGACGGTTGCGGGTTCGCTAGAATGAAGCCACCATGGACCCGGCCGTCAATTACTGTGCAACCTGCGGTGCGAAAGTCAGCTTTCGCATCCCGCTGGGCGACCGTCTGCCACGCCACGTCTGCGACGTCTGCGGCATCATTCATTATCGCAACCCGCGCCTGGTCGTCGGCACCTTGCCGGTATGGGAGAATCGGGTGCTGCTCTGCCGCCGGGCCATCGAGCCCCGCTACGGGAAATGGACTCTGCCTGCCGGCTTTATGGAGAACGCCGAGACCGTCGCCCAGGCCGCAGTGCGGGAAACGGCGGAGGAAGCGAATGCCCGCGTCGAACTGGGCGACATGTTCACCCTCATCTCGGTGCCGCACGTAAACCAGGTACACGTCATCTATCGGGCCCGGCTGCTCGGCCTGGATTTCTCGGCCGGGGAAGAGACGCTGGAAGCGCGCTTGTTCGGCGAAGCGGAGATTCCTTGGCACGACATCGCCTTTCGCACCATCAGCATGACCCTGCAGCATTTTTTCGAGGATGCACGAGCAGGCGGGTTTGCGTTTCACACCATCGACCTGCCCCCGCCCTGAAAGGAGTTCCATGACCTTCGCCACTGCCGATCTTTGCGACAGCCACGAGGAACTGATTCGCGATGCCCGTCTGCGCATCGTCGCGCCCATGTTCCGCCACTATGGCGGCCGCACAGTGTTCGCCGGCTCGATTGCGACGCTCAAGCTGTTCGAAGACAACTCTTTCGTGCGCAAGGCGCTCGAGCAGCCCGGCAACGGCCGCGTGCTCGTCATCGATGGCGGCGGCTCCTTGCGCCGGGCGCTGGTAGGCGACCAGCTCGCCGCACTCGGCGTCAAGAACGGCTGGAACGGCATCGTCGTTTACGGTTGCATTCGCGACTCGGCCGCCATCGGCCAAATGGATATCGGCATCCTTGCCCTGGCAACCCATCCCCAGAAAACGGACAAGAAAAATGTGGGGGAAGCCGACGTTCCGGTTGCCTTCGGCGGCGCGGCTTTTCACCCCGGGGAATGGCTGTATGCCGACAGCGATGGCGTGCTGGTCTCCACCCAAGCGCTCACCTAAGTAAGCGGCCGCCGGCGCTCGGCCAACACTAACTTTTGGTTTTACCAAAAGAAAAATATTCCGTATTGCGAAAATAATCTTTCAATATATTGTTTTTGTTTTCTAATTTTTATTCTAATATCTTATATAAGACACTTGTTGCTTTGCATCATCTTGCCTATACTGCCGGTCATTGATCTCTTGTTGCGAGATTGAATCTTCCCTCCCCCCAACCATCCGACCGAGGATAGAAATAATGACCGATCGAAAGACCCAAATCGCCGCCCTGGAAAAGGACTGGAAGGAGAACTCGCGCTGGAAGGGCGTCAAGCGCGGTTACAGCGCCGAAGACGTCGTCCGCCTGCGTGGCTCGGTAGCCGTCGAATACACGCTGGCCAAACGCGGTGCCGAGAAGCTGTGGCATCTGGTCAACGGCGCGGCGAAAAAAGGCTATGTGAACGCTTTCGGCGCCATCACCGCCGGCCAGGCCATGCAGCAGGCGAAAGCCGGTCTCGAGGCGGTCTATCTCTCCGGCTGGCAGGTCGCCGCCGACGGCAACACGTCGGAAACCATGTACCCCGACCAGTCGCTGTACGCCTACGACTCGGTGCCGACCATGGTCCGCCGCATCAACAACACCTTCAAGCGCGCCGACGAGATCCAGTGGTCGCGCGGCATCGAGCCGGGCAACAAGGAGTTCGTCGACTACTTCCTGCCGATCGTCGCCGATGCGGAAGCCGGCTTCGGCGGCGTGCTGAACGCCTTCGAGCTGATGAAGAACATGATCGTCGCCGGTGCCGCCGGCGTGCACTTCGAAGACCAGCTGGCTGCCGTCAAGAAATGCGGCCATATGGGCGGCAAGGTGCTCGTGCCCACCCAGGAGGCCGTCGAGAAGCTGATTGCCGCGCGCTTCGCCGCCGACGTGATGGGCGTGCCGACCATCGTGCTGGCGCGCACCGACGCCGAGGCCGCCAACCTGCTGTCCTCGGATCACGATGCCAACGACAAGCCTTTCCTCACCGGCGAGCGCACGCAGGAAGGTTTCTACCGTGTCAAGAACGGGCTGGAGCAGGCCATCAGCCGCGGCGTCGCCTATGCGCCCTACGCCGACCTCGTCTGGTGCGAAACCGGCACGCCGGACCTGGGCTTCGCCCGCGAGTTCGCCCAAGCCGTCCTCAAGGCATGCCCCGGCAAGCTGCTGTCCTACAACTGCTCGCCGTCGTTCAACTGGAAGAAGAACCTCGACGACAAGACCATCGCGAAATTCCAGGACGAACTCGCCGCCATGGGCTACAAGTATCAGTTCATCACTTTGGCCGGCATCCATTTGAACTGGTACAACACCTTCATGCTCGCCCATGCCTATGCACGTGGCGAAGGGATGAAACACTATGTCAATATGGTGCAGGAGCCGGAGTTCGCTGCGCGCGAACTGGGTTATTCCTTTGTTTCGCACCAGCAGGAAGTCGGGGCGGGCTACTTTGACGACGTCACGACGGTGATCCAGGGCGGCTCGTCGAGCGTGAAAGCGCTGACGGGTTCCACGGAGGAGGAGCAGTTTCACTGATCCCTCGATACAGAGGGAGTGAAGCAGACAAGCCGCGCCGGATAACCGGCGCGGCTTTTTTTTCGACGAAATAGCTCTCCAGGGAGAATCATGAGTATTTGAGCATTATTCTCGAGCAAGCAAATCACAAGGTGATTTATTAGTAATTTCTAATTGTTTATTTATTGTTTTATTTGATATTTCAAAATTTCCATTAGCTGCCATCCATCGGATGGACTGCCATCCAGAAGACATCCAGGCTTGCACTTAAGTGGCGATCAGTTTCGTTTAAGGCGAAATCACACACTTCAATCAAGAAAACGTCCTTCAGGCCTTGTCCGTGGCTTTATGGTCCTGCAATAATCCATATTCCAATCAGAACTAATAACTCGGCGATGTGCCAGGGCTGACTTTGGTTCGAACCCGGCACCCAGTACGAACGGAGGAGTTCCATGGCAGAAAGCTCGCAGCAGCCGGCTGAAGGTTCATCCACCACGGACAAAAGCAAAGGCTGGTTCTACCGCCTGCTCAATCCGCCGAAGTGTTCGATGCTTAGAATGCTGACCGTCGGCACGATCATCGGCGTGATGATCTGGGGCGGCGTCAACATGGGGATGGAATACACCAACCGCGCCGATTTCTGCATCTCCTGTCATGAAATGAACATCCCTTTCGAGGAGCTCAAGAAGACAGTTCATTACAAGAACCGCAGCGGCGCCGCCGCCCAGTGCGCCGACTGCCATGTCGCCAGCAGCAAGACGCCGACCGACTATATGTTCAAGTCCTTCCAGAAACTGATGGCGGCGCGGGACGTCATCGGCAAGATCACCGGCATCATCGACACCCCGGAGAAGTTCGAAGCGCACCGTCTCACGATGGCGCAGCGCGTCTGGGAGCGAATGAAGGAACGCGATTCGAAGGAATGCCGCAACTGTCACGACTTCAAGTATATGGACACCGAAAAACAGAAGGACCGCTCGGTCGTCAAGCACGAAGGCGCGATCGAGGACGGCAAGACCTGCATCGATTGCCACAAGGGCATCGCCCACAAGCCGGTCCATCAAACCAAGGAAGCCGTCGCCGAAAAGAAGGAGGGCTGAAAATGGCCTTCAGTCCAGCCGCGCGCTATCGGATATTCGCTGAACCCACCCTTAGGAGCTGATCGATGAAGAAGATTGCACTGGCTGTATTTGGAGCATGCCTGGCTGCCGGTGCGCAAGCCGGCGCGCCCGATTGGAGCAAGGTTGCGGAACGCAAGATCAAGGTGTTCTACCCCGGGCAGTCGGCGCTGGAATGGGTGATGAACCAGTCCGACCACTCCGCCGTGCCCGACATCGTCAACAAAAAGCGGCCCTGCGCGAAGTGCCATGAAGGCGACGCCAACGAAATCGGCGACAAGATCGTCGCGGGCAAGCCTGTCGGCCAATCGAAGAGCGTTCTCGAGCCGAAACCCATCAACGGCAAGGCCGGCTGGATTCCGGTGACGTTCAAGGCCGCCCACGACGGGGAGAAAGTCTATTTCCGCTTCGAGTGGACGCCGCCGCAGATCGCCGGACCGCAGATGGACAAAAAGAACGAAGTCAAGGTCACGATGCTGTTCGATGGCGGCGGCACGGTTCCCGGCGCCGAACTTAACGGTTGCTGGAATACCTGCCACACCGACTTGCGCACCATGAAAGATGCCAAGGACGACAAAAAGACCAAGTACGTCAAGGATGCCGATCTCGCCACCGGCAAGTTTTACGACCTGATCCAGTTCAAAAGCGCCAAGGGAGAAAAACCGGTCGACGGCTACGTGGCCGACCAGCGCTACATGGAAGGCGGCAAAGGCCTGGTCAAGGCCGAAGGCGTCAAGGATGGCAACAAATGGGTCGTCACGTTCGAGCGTACCCTGGCGGGCGGCGGCAAGGGCGACCACGCCATCACGCCCGACAAGATCTTCAACTTCGGCTTCGCCATTCATGAAAGCTTCGCCGAGGCTCGTTATCACTACGTTTCACTCGGCTACCAGTTTGGACTCGACAAGGCCGTCGAAGGGGTGAAGAATTACTACAACATCGTCAAGCAATAAGCATTAGATTCCCTGGCAGTTCTTGTCATCCTGAGGAGGAGAGCACGATGAAGCAATGTTGGAACGCAGCCCTGGCCGCTGGGGCCCTGGCACTTTCGGTATCGGCCCAAGCCGCGCCACCGACGCCGGAGATGATCTCGTTTTCCTGCGCCGGCTGTCACGGCACCAACGGCGGCAGCGCCGGCCTGAGCATGCCCAGCCTGGCCAGCCAATCGAAGACCGCCATCATCGATGCGATGAAGAAATTCAAGAGCGGCGAACGCCCATCCACCGTGATGGGCCGTCTGGCCAAGGGCTATACCGATGCCGATTTCGAGGCCATGGGCAACTTTTTCTCCCGGCAGAAGTTCCATCCGACCGCACAGGCGGTGGACAAGGCCAAGGTCGCCAAGGGCAGCGATCTGCAGGAGGCGAATTGTTCGCGTTGCCATCTCGACGACGGCAAGGACGGCAAGGACGACACGCCGGTGATGGCCAGCCAGTGGCTGACCTACTTGCAGATGCAGATGGATCTCTATCAATCGGGCAAGCGCAAGATGCCCGAAAAGATGGCCGAAAAGGTCAAGCCGCTGTCCAAGGAAGATCTGGACGCCCTGCTGCATTTCTATGCCAGCGTTAACAAGTAAGGAGGCGACGACATGACACTGGATAGAAGAAACTTCATCAAGATTCTCGGCAGCGCCTCCGGCATCGCCCTGGCGGGTTGCGCCGGCGCGCCGTCAATTTCGTCCGGCAGCGCCGGCGAGATCATGGCCAAGACCGGTCGCCGCGTCGTCGTGATCGGCGGCGGCTACGGCGGCAGCATCGCCGCCAAGTACGTGCGCATGCTCGACAGCAGCATCGAAGTGGTGATGGTCGAACGGAACAAGCAGTTCATCTCCTGCCCGTTCAGCAACTTCTACATCGCGGGCATCACCAGCGACATGAACGCGTTGACCATCAACTATGACAAGCTCGCCGCCAACCATGGCATCAAGATGGTCTATGCCGAAGTCAGCGCCATCGACCCGGCGGCGAAGACCGTGGTCACCAGCGCCGGCACGCTCACCTACGATCGCCTGATCGTCTCGCCCGGCATCGACTTCCGCACCGAGGAAATCGAAGGCTACAACGCCCAGACGCCCGACATCTTCCCGCACGCCTGGAAGGCCGGTGCGCAATCGACGCTGCTGCGCAACCAGCTTCAGTCGATGAAGGACGGCGGCACCGTCATCATGAGCATGCCGCTCACGCCCTACCGCTGCCCGCCCGGGCCCTACGAGCGTTCCTGCCTGATCGCCCACTACCTGAAGCAGCACAAGCCGAAGTCGAAGCTGATCCTGCTCGACGCCAATCCGGATGTGGTCTCGAAGAAGCCGCTGTTCACCAAGGCCTGGAGCACCTATTACAAGGACAACTTCCAGTACATCGGCGCCAAGAAGGTGACGCAGGTGAACGTCGCCGGCAAGTCGGTCAGCATCGAGGGCGTCGAGGACTTCAAGGGCGACGTCATCAACCTGATCCCGCCGCAGCGCGCCGCCAACATCGTGGTCGCCGCCGGCCTGGTCGGCGACGACAAGAAGTGGTGTCCGGTCGATGCCGTCAGCTTCCAATCGACCAAGCACCCGGGCATTCACGTGATCGGCGACGCCACCGCCCTGCCGTCCGAAGGCCCGCCGATGCCGAAGTCCGGCTACTCGGCCAACGCCCAGGCCAAGGTCTGCGCGCAAAACGTGGTCAACCTGATGAATGGCAAGGATCCGGTCGAGTTCTCCGGCATCAACGTCTGCTACAGCGCGCTCAACGAACACGAATCGGTGAGCGTCGCCAACGTGTACGCGGTCAAGGGCGGCAAGATCATCTCGGTGCCGAACTCCGGCGGCATCTCGCCGGCCGACTTCTCGCAGACCAAGGCCGAACACGTCTACGCGGCAAGCTGGCTGCGCAACATTCTCACCGAGATGTCGACTTGATTTCGGCGGACTTTGCGTGACGACGAACCCCGGCACCGGCCGGGGTTTGTTTTTTCAGCCGTGGCCGGTGCTGCCGAAGCCGCCCTCGCCGCGATGGCTCTTGTCGAAGTCGTCGACGACATTGAAGGCCACCTGCATCACCGGCACCACCACCAGCTGCGCCAGCCGGTCGAGCGGATTGAGCGCAAACGGCTGGCTGCCGCGATTCCAGGTCGAGATGAAGATTTCGCCCTGATAGTCGGAATCGATCAGGCCGACCAGATTGCCGAGCACGATGCCATGCTTGTGGCCCAAGCCCGACCTCGGCAGGATCAGCGCCGCAAGCCCCGGGTCAGCAAGGTGGATGGCGATACCGGTCGGCACCAGATGGGTTTCGCCGGGCTGAAGGGTCAGCGGCGCCTCGATGCAGGCGCGCAGGTCGAGGCCGGCCGCGCCGGGCGTCGCGTAATGCGGCGGGCTGTCCTTGAGGCGTGGATCGAGAATCTTGACGTCTACGCGCCGCACTGCATCAGCTCCGCAATGTGAGCGACGATGTTTCGCGCCACCGTCAGCTTGTCGCCGGCCGGTAGCGGATGGGCGCCGACGGCGTCGAACAGGGTCACCTGATTGCTGTCGCCGCCCAGACCGTCCTGCACCAGATTGCCGACTACCAGGGGCAGTTTCTTGGCCCGACGCTTGCCTTCGGCATACTCGGCGAGATTACGGCTCTCGGCGGCGAAACCGACGCAGAACGGCGCATCCGGCCGCGCCGCCACTTCGGCGAGAATGTCCGGATTGGCGACCAGCTCGATGCTCATCCCGGCTGCGCCTTTCTTGATCTTGTGTTCGGCCGCGCCGGCTGGCCGATAGTCGGCCACGGCCGCCACGCCGATGAACACATCCTGGCCGGGCAATGCCGCCAGCACGGCGTCGCGCATCTCCAGCGCACTCCGCACGTCGATGCGTTTGGCGTTCCGCCATGACTGACTTTCGCAGACCGGACCGGCGACGATCGTCACCGCGGCGCCCGCTTCGGCGCAGGCGCGCGCCAGCGCGAAGCCCATCTTGCCGGAACTGGAATTGGTCAGGCCGCGCACCGGGTCGAGCGGCTCGAAGGTCGGGCCGGCGGTGAGCAAGACCTTCTTGCCGGCCAGCAGTTTGGGCTGCAGGAAAGCCAGCAGTTCATCGAACAGGTCCTGCGCCTCCAGCATGCGGCCTTCGCCGACTTCACCACAGGCCTGTTCGCCGGCCGCCGGGCCGAGCACTAGCGCGCCGTCGGCGGCCAGTTGTACGACATTGCGCTTGGTCGCAGGCTGCTCCCACATCTGCCGGTTCATGGCCGGCGCCACCAACAACGGACAGTCGCGGGCGAGGCAAAGCGTCGTCAATAAGTCGTCGGCCATGCCGTGCGCCAACTTCGCCAGGAAGTCGGCCGTCGCCGGCGCCACCAATACGGCCGCCGCGCCGCGGGTCAGGTCGATGTGGGCCATGGCGCGCTGCTGGCCGTCCCAGAGATCGGTCCAGACGGGCCGTCCCGACAGCGCCTGAAACGTGACGGGACCGACGAACCGGGTCGCGGCCTCGGTCATGACCACGTCGACCGTGGCCCCGGCCTTGATCAGCAGGCGGGTCAATTCAGCCGCCTTGTAGGCCGCGATGCCGCCCGTGACGCCGAGGACGAAGCGCTTTCCGGTCAGTTCAGCCATGACAGGTAGAATCCCGATGGATGGGAAGGAAATTCTAACCGCGAATGGCGATCACCGACTGGCCCGAGAACGAACGGCCGCGCGAACGCCTGCTGGCGCTGGGTCCGCAGGCATTGTCCGACGCGGAGTTGCTGGCGATCTTCCTGCGGGTGGGCGTCAAGGGCAAAAGCGCGGTGGACCTCGCCCGGGAATTGCTCGGCCGCTTCGACGGCAGCCTGGCGCGCCTGATCGACGCCTCGCCGAAGGCATTGGCCAAGCTGCCCGGCTTGGGCCCCGCCAAAGCGGTGCAGCTTGCCGCCACGCTCGAGTTTGCCCGGCGCGCCCTCCAGGACTCGATGCAAGATCGCGATCTGCTCGGCTCACCCTCGGCCGTGCGCGACTGGTTGCGGCTCAAGCTCGGCGGCCTGCCGCACGAAGTATTCGGCGCCTTGTGGCTGGATGCGCGCAACCGCCTGATTGCCTGGGACGAACTGTTTCGCGGCACCCTGACGCAGGCCAGCGTCTATCCGCGCGAGGTGGTCAAGCAGGCGCTGGCCCACAACGCCGCGGCGGCCATCCTGGCGCACAATCATCCATCGGGGCTGGCCGAGCCCTCGGCCGCCGACGAACGGCTCACGCGCAGCCTCAAGGAAGCGCTGGCGCTGGTCGATGTCCGCGTCGTCGATCATTTCATCATCGCCGGCCGAGCCACACCCCTTTCCTTTGCCGAACGCGGCTTGCTCTGAAAAAGGCTTGAAAGCCGACCCGGTTTCCGGGTACACTGCGCGGCTTTACTGAATTCGACTGACTGGAGCAAGACCATGTCCCGCGTCTGCCAAGTGACGGGCAAGGCCCCGATGGTCGGGAACAACGTTTCCCACGCCAACAACAAGACCAAGCGCCGTTACCTACCCAACCTGC
>WBZU01001027.1_pt1 | contig 22078 bp, 16 predicted proteins | sample 5204311 | NCBI WGS metagenome assembly WBZU01 (sample SAMN12344359, study PRJNA552823) | activated sludge metagenome | biome: Activated sludge suspended growth; feature: Nitrification reactor; material: Wastewater; isolation source: activated sludge from nitrification reactor of wastewater... | reverse complement strand
GCAAATAGGACCACGTGAAGCAGCAGAAATATTGCGTAATAGAGAAGGTTTAAACAATGAAAATATTGGTTTGGGAAATGAAAAATCAATCAATCAATTAATTGCTCATCATTCAGTAATAATGGAACCTGCTAAAGGATTAATTTGGGTAAGTACTCAACCTTTTCAACTTGGAAAATATGTATGTTATGATTTAAATAAAGTATTTTCATCTTGTGTAGGATTGAAAGAAAAAAAGGAGATTAATGAAGATAGCCTAACCCTTCAAGCAGACTCATTTTTGTACACAAACAGCTACGCCAACTTTAAACGCTATAAGTTAATTGCTACCCACATAACTAATTGTGTAAAAAACAAATCTGCGTTGAGTTCAGCAATTGAAAATGCTTTTATTATTAGCAACCCGGAGCAATACGAAGTGTATTCTTTATTAGGTGATTACTACTCAGTACATAAAAACAATTTAAAAGCGATTTATTATTATAAGCTTGCTTTAAGTAAAGAAATTCCGCTTCAAAAAGAAGCACAACACATTACTGAACAACTACAAAAGTGCGAGCAGGCAAATTAAAATTATTTCTTTCGTTAAGTGTAATAGCCTGTAATTTAATAGCAGCTATTGCGTTGAAGGCTCAAACAACACGCGTTTATGGTAAGGTTACCGATGCGCAAAGCAAGGAACTTTTGCCTTTTGTAAACATTACTTTTAAAGGAACCAAAATTGGCACCATTAGCGACTTTGATGGAACTTTTACAATTGAAACTTATTACGCAACCGATTCGCTACGTTTTTCGCTAATTGGATACAAAACAACTACCCTTGCAATTAAAAAAGATAAGGCTCAATTTGTTACCGTTGCACTTACGAGTAGTGGATTAGAACTTAAAGAAGTTGTAGTGAATGCCAAAGATTTTGAAAATCCTGCTTGGAGAATAATTCGTGCAACTATTGCTAATAAAGACATAAATAACAAATCAAAACTTGATGCTTATGAATATGAAGCCTATAATAAAATTGAATTTGATTTAAAAAATTTCCAATCAAAACTTCGCAAGAATATTTTTTTGCGCCCCTTTCGTTTCATATTTAATTATGTTGATACAGTTGACAATGATTACTTTTTACCATTATTTATTTCTGAATCGTTAAGTGATTTTTACTTTCGAAAAAGTCCTTCTCAAAAAAAAGAAATTATAAAAGCTACCAAAACCGGAGGTATGCAAAATGAAAGTGTATCACGACTTTTAGGCGACACCTATCAAAATATTAATGTATACGATAACGATATTTTGGTTTTCGGTAGAGCCTTTGTTAGCCCTGTTTCAAACGCTGGATTTGCTTTTTATAAATACTATTTGTTGGATAGTGCTTTTATTGAAAATCGCTTTTGTTACAAAGTTTCATTCCAACCAAAACGAAAACAAGAGCTAACTTTTGCAGGAGAAATGTGGATTAATGACACCACTTTTGCAATAAAAAATATTGAAGCCGGAATCGTAAAGGATGCGAATATTAATTATATCCAAAGCTTTGTTTTCAAACAAGAATTCAATCAAGTTCAAAAAGAAGTGTGGATGCTTACTAAGGATGAGTTGCATTTTGATGCAGCTATTTTAATTCCGCACAAATTGCGCAAGCAACATTTTACTGGCGGTAAAATCAGTACTTATCGAAACTTTAAAATCAACGAATTGAGGGAAGAATCATTTTATTTGAATCCCGAAAATATTGTAATGAACGACAGCAGCACAACAAAATCTGTCGAATTTTGGTCAAAGGCACGACACGATTCATTAAGTGCCCATGACAAAGATGTTTATACCATTGCAGACTCAATTCCGAAAGTGCCAATTTTTAAATTTTACACAAACGTTGTTAAAGGCTACAATTCATGGGGTGTTGTTGATTTTGGTCCGTATTTTACCACCTATAGTTTTAATGCTTTAGAAGGAAACCGCTTTAGGTTAAGCGCTCGAACCAATACCAAATTTGATAAACATCTAGGATTTAGTGGGTATTTAGCTTATGGAACGCTAGATCAAAATGTTAAATACGGCGCTACTATAAATTATTTTTTTAAACGTATACCTCGAAGTTTACTAAGCGCTTCCTACCGCGAGGATGTTGAACAATTTGGATTAGCACAAGGAATTTTTAAGGAGGATAATATTATAACCTCTGCCTTACGGCGAACTCAAGTTCGGACTTACAATAAGGTACGTGAACTAAATGCCTTTTTTGAAAAAGATTGGTTCAATGGATTTGGAAATAAATTTCAATTTAAACGTAAAGAACTAATTCCTACAGGAGATTTGGTGTACGATAAAGAAAATAGCCCCGGCCAATTTGCCAATGTAACCAAGATTACCACCGTTGAATTTTCGGTGCATACACGCTTTGCTTATGGAGAGCGGTTTATAAGTGGCAATCATCAACGTATTAGTTTAGGAACTCAATTTCCAATTTTAGATGTGCATTTTTACTATGGTATAAAAGGTTTTTTGAATGGTGAATATGCCTATCAAAAATTAACGTTGAGTGTTAAAGATAAAATAAAGTTAGGGATCTTAGGTACTTTCAGGTACAAAGTTGATGCTGGTAAAATTTGGGGAAAGGTACCATTTCCATTGCTTGAAATACATCCAGGTAATCAAACTTATTTGTTCAATGAAAATACGTTTAATACAATGAACCTTTTTGAATTTGTAAGCGACCAATATGCGAGCTTAGCTGTTTCTCAACATTTTGAAGGATTGCTATTTAATAAAATTCCACTTTTAAAAAAACTCAATTGGCGAGAAGTCGTTTCAGGAAAAGCCCTTATTGGTAGCTTAAGTGCTGCTAACCAAAGTATATTAGACTTACCCGCTAACCTTACTACACTAAGTTATCCTTATTATGAAGCAAGTGCCGGGATTGAAAATATATTTCAAGTTTTGAGAATTGATGCCTTATGGCGTTTATCCTATCTCGACCGTCCAAATATTACTAAATTTGGCATTCGTTTTAAACTTCAATTAGAATTTTAATTATTCATAGACTTCATCACTTAACACAAATGATTTTTGGAATTGGTACCGATATTATTGAGGTTCAAAGAGTAGAAAAGTTAGTAAGTAGCAGTGCCGGTAAAAAACGCATTTTTAGCGATAGCGAAATTGCTTATTGCGAATCAAAAAAAAATAAAGGTGAAAATTATGCTGCTCGATATGCTGCAAAAGAAGCATTTTTCAAAGCCTTTGGTACCGGTTGGCGTGGAAAAATGTCGTTTAATGAAGTCATTATCAAAAACAATCGATTGGGCAAACCCGATATTGAATTAATTGGTGATACTTTGCTAACTGTTCAGAAAAAAAAGATAAGTAAAATTCACGTTTCTCTTACTCATCTGAAAGACATTGTAAATGCAGTGGTTATTCTAGAAAAATTTTAATTATCAAGGGCATTGCAAACTCAGCAAATAATGAGTAAAATTGCAGCCTCAAAAATTAGTAAACCAATTAAATGAGTGATACAAATCCTGCAAATACGCAAGATTTACCTGTTGACAATACCCTTGTATCTGCCAGTAAGCTAAGCGATCTTTTTATGTTTGTAAAGTTGCGGCTTGCCACATTGGTGGTTATGTCGGCAGCTTTTTGTTACATGTTGGCATCAGATGTTGTTGACTATTCCAAGTTAACATTTTTAATTGTGGGTGGTTTTTTAGTTACCGCTTCCAGCAACGGTTTCAATCAAATTATTGAGCGCAACCTCGATAAACTCATGTCACGTACTGCAAATCGTCCCTTACCTACCGGGCGTATGAGTTTAACTGAAGCGTATGTCATTTCCATAGTATTTGGAATAGCCGGTATTGCCATTTTGTGGTATTTTATGAATCCTTTAAGCGGTTTATTAGGAACAATAGCGCTGTTTTTATATACTGTTGTTTACACTCCTTTAAAGAAAAAGACTCCATTTGCTGTTTTTGTAGGTGCTTTTCCAGGAGCTATTCCACCTATGTTAGGATGGATTGCAGCAACGAATAACCTCAGCGAAATTGAACCCTGGATATTGTTCTCAGTTCAATTTATGTGGCAATTTCCGCATTTTTGGGCTATAGCATGGGTGCTGGACGACGATTACAAAAAAGCCGGTTTTCAAATGCTTCCATCTCCCGGTGGTCGCGATAAATCTAGCGCATTTCAAGTGTTAGTTTATACCTTATTTTTAGTGCCAATTAGCTTAATGCCGGTTTTCTTTGGTATTTCAGGTAGTGTTTCCGCCGTAATAATTACAATATGCGGAATTTTATTTTCCTTGCAAGCCATTCATTTGTTTAAAACCTGCACGTTAAAAGCGGCACAACAACTAATGTTCGGATCGTTTGCTTATTTACCATTAGTGCAACTTGCCTTACTTTTTGATAAAACTATTTAATACCCAGTATGAGCTCCCTAAATTACGCTGAAAAGCAAGAAATTAGAAACAAAACCGCCAAACCAATGCTGTATGTTGCTATAGGCAGTATGGTAATGCTTTTTGGTGGTTTAACAAGTGCTTATGTTGTGCGACATGCCGAAGGTAATTGGTTGGTTTTTACCATGCCTCAAGCTTTTTACTTTAGTACAGCACTCATGTTACTGAGCAGCCTTACTATGAATTTTGCGTTAATGGCAGCCAAAAAAAATAACTTCACTCAAATAAAACAAGCTTTAGGTGCTACATTGGTTTTGGGTATAGGATTTATGTTTTGTCAATTTATGGGCTGGTCACAGCTTTCGGCACAAAAGGTATTTTTTGCAGGTAAAGACAGTAATGCATCTGGTTCCTTTTTTTATGTTTTAACCGGTCTGCACTTAGCGCACTTACTGGGCGGCATGCTGTATTTATTAGCTGTTAACATTAAGGCGTTGAAAAATAAATACACTGCGCAAAACTATTTATCCTTGCAGCTTTGCGCCACTTACTGGCATTTCCTTGATGGATTATGGATATATTTATTCTTTTTTCTAATCTTTATTAGTTAAACTTGCACAAATTTTTTTTTGAAAGCTAATACTATTTTTAACTTTATTTTGAACTATGTCGCACGATGCAGCTTTAAACAAATCAAAACCTAACTGGGGCGGTGGGGTTTCTCCATTTGGAATTAGTTATGGAAAAATGTATATGTGGTTTTTCCTTATTTCCGATGCCTTTACTTTTTCAGGATTACTTTCAGCTTATGGTTTTATGCGTCACAAATATCCTGATGTTTGGCCAAATCCGGGTGAAGTATTTACGCATTTCCCATTTTATGAAGGCCATATTCCATTGGCCTATGTAGGTTTGATGACATTTATTTTGATTATGAGTTCGGTTACCATGGTACTAGCTGTTGAAGCAGGCCATCGTAACGATCGCAAAGCTGTAACTAGATGGATGTTTTGGACCATTGTTGGTGGTTTAGCTTTCGTTGGATCTCAAGCATGGGAGTGGTATCATTTCATTGTGGGTACTGAACATGGAGCTGTTCGCAACATTTTAGTTGATGGAGAATGGAAAGACACGCTTATACACGGTGCTAATTTATCTTACAACGAATATGGTTTGCCTGTTTTCGGAGACTTTTTCTTTTTCATAACCGGATTCCATGGATTCCACGTATTTAGTGGTGTGGTTATTAATTTTATTATATTTCTGAATGTACTAAATGGTACTTACGAAAAAAGAGGCCATTACGAAATGGTTGAAAAGGTTGGTTTGTACTGGCACTTCGTGGATTTAGTTTGGGTGTTTGTATTTACCTTTTTCTACTTATTATAATTCAATAATTAATTTCAAAAATAGATCTTAAGCTATGTCAGAATTTAACGATAACTATCCTCAGTATGAGCTAATGGCTCACCACAGTGAAGAAGAAGGAAAAACGAAACGACGTAAACTCTGGAATGTTTTCTGGATTATGCTCGGAATTACCTTGGTTGAATTAATGGTTGGATTTTACAATACCCACTTTTCAGAAATTGCTCTTAAAGTAATTTTTATTGGATTTACTATTGTGAAGGCTGGATACATTGTATTATCGTTTATGCACCTTGGTGATGAAGTTAAAGCTTTTAAATATGCCGTATTAGTTCCATTTATTGTGTTCATTATTTACTTGGTTTTTATTGCTGATTTAGGCGAAGGTACCTATGCTAAAAAGTACCGCATGGTAATGGATAAAAACATTACTGAAAAACCGCAACACAGTGAACATGCAGAAGCTGCTCACGAATAAATAACTGTTTAATCACATGCCCGAAAACAGCAAAATTTCCGCAAAATTAAAGCGGGTTTTGCTGTTTTCTATTTTTATAATACCCACTGTTTTATGTTTTGCGTTTTATATTTTCATGATCCGCAAACCATTTCTTGAAAATCCTGCAGGTTTATACAAACGACTTAATTACTTTGGAACTAAGCAGTTAGGGAGCAATGGTAAAGATACCGTCTACACCCAACTTCCTGATTTTCTGTTTATCAATCAAGACCAGAATAGGATAACTCCAGCAGAGTTTAAAGGTAAAATCACAGTGGTAGCCTTAATTTGTACTACCTGTTCTACTTCATGTCCTAAAATTTCGGCGCAATTTTTTCGCATGCAAAAGCAATTAAATTACCTAAAAGCGTTTAAAATTGTAGCTTTATCAGTGAATCCCGAACTTGATTCCATTCAAAATTTAAAACGTTATAGTCGAATGGTGCATGCCAATCCCGATTTTTGGAGTATCGCAAGCGGTAGCCGAAATGATTTGCTGCGATTTGCTAGTTTAGGATTAGAAATTATTCCTGTTAACAGCAAAGAAATAGCACATCAACCTAACCTTTACTTAATCGATAAGGACTTACATATTCGAGGCATATACGATGGAACCAGTATTTCTGATGTAGATAGACTTATTGACGAAATAAAAGTACTCGATGCTGAATATCGTGTAAATAAACGATTGAACGGAGCTTAAACCACAATCGCATATAGTCAGTATATTTTCCTTAAAACTCGAATATATCCATCCAATTACTTCTACTCTTTACTTTTCAAATATTTTGTATGGCTATTCTTCGTTTCTCCTTCAACGATTTGAAATGTGTTGGTGTTAATCCTGTTACCTTTTTAAATTGTGAAGATAAATGTGAAACACTGCTATAATGCAACTTGTAGGCAATTTCAGACAAGGTATCTTCTTCAAAAATAATTAACTCCTTTATTCTTTCAATTTTTAATGCTATTATAAATTGTTCAATTGTAGTGGCTTCAACTTCCGAAAAAAAGTTTGCTAAATAGGTGTAACTGTGGTTTAATTTTTCGCTCAATAATACTGAGAATTTAATATTAGGCTTCTCGTCAGATTTGTATACATATTCAATAATTACCTTTCTAATTTTCTCAATTAAAACTCCTTGCTTTTTTTCCAACAACTCCAATCCTACCTTTTTGATTTTTTTATTTAAAAGCCTTTTATCGTCATCTGAAATTTCACTGGTTGTTTCTACTTCTCCTAATTCAACTTTCACAGGCGAAATATCTAATTCCTTTAATGCTTCCTTTACCACAACTTTGCAGCTTTCACAAGCCATATTTTTTATATAAATTTTCATCTCTTTTATTCTTATTATTAGTAAAGCTTGTTTTCAATTAAAATAAACCAAGTTCCTAATTTGAATTGAATACTTTCACAAGGTACTGTTTTAATAGCGCATAGTTGCACTTTTAAATAGTATTAGTAGTTTACTACTAAACTTAATTCAATTGAATAGGATAAATAGGTTTTCCAATAAATGATCAGCTCACAAATTTTACTTAATAACCAAACTTCTTTAAAAGAGAACAATTGATTAGAGGACTAATAAAAGGCTAAGTTTACTGTGCAAAACAGCATAAATACTGTTTTTGTTAATTGCATTAGGGTTGAGTTGTTTAGAAAGTTAATTCTAATATTACATTTTCATTGCCTCTTTGTACCTCAACTTTTGTGGTATCGCCCTTTTTAAATTTCGATAAAGCCTCCATATAAGTATGCATATCCTTCACTAAAATATCACCCAATTTTATAACAATATCACCCTTTTGCATTCCTGCTTTAGCGGCTGGTTTTCCATTGGTAATTCCATCAGCCCTTACTCCAACTCCTTCATAAACATAGTCGGGCATAATCCCCAAGGTAACCTTAAATTTGGGAGTATTTTCATTGTCGGCATTTCGAGTTTTCAAAAATGTAAGCTTGGGCCCTTTATCTAATTCTTCAATCAAAACAGAAATATATTCCAACACATTTTGAATTCCTTTAAAATTAATTTTGTCAATATCGTCGCTTGGTTTATGATAATCAGCATGTTGTCCGGTAAAAAAATGCAACACTGGAATGTCCTTTAAATAAAAGGAAGTATGATCGCTGGGCCCAATACCCGAACTATCTAATTTTAATTTAAAACCACTATTCTTTTGTTCAACTAATTTAACGAATGGCGCTGCAGTGCCAACACCATAAACAAGTAAACGATTTAAAGAGTCGAGTCTGCCAATCATGTCCATGTTTATCATAAAATTCACTTTTGCTAAATCTATTGTTGGATCTTCACAAAACTTTTTCGAACCATACAAACCCAATTCTTCACCTGAAAAACAAATGAATAAAAAGTTGTTATGCTCTTTGATTTTATTGTGTTGAAATAAATTAGCCAAAGCCAATACACCTGCTACACCTGAAGCATTATCGTCGGCTCCGTTATGAATTTTACCAAGCGGATTAGCATCAAGTGAATTTCCATCTTTTCCCATCCCTAAATGATCGTAGTGCGCACCAATAACTATGGTGTTTTCGGCTTGGTTATCAATGTAACCAATTACGTTTGCACTTTTAACTTCATGCGCAGCTGAATCAACCGAAGCATGCGGATTAGCTGGCACTTTTACAGTATAGCTTTTTAAATATCCATTCTCCGCCCCCTTGGGAAGTAGTCCAATTGATTTAAATTGTTGAGCAATGTAATCAGCAGCTAGCTCACATCCTTTCAGGCCTGTACCGCGACCTTCTAGCTTATCAGAAGCTAAATAGTTAAGGTCCTTCTTTAAATTGCTAGTACTAATTTTTTGGGCATGTACCAAGGTACTACTTCCAAGTATTAAAACAATGAATACACTTTTTATCATTCTCATTCGATTCAAAAAATAAAATTAATTATGCTTCTTTTACAATTTATTATTTAACCCAGTCGGCAATAAATAAATTTGTATCGCGTGTGCCGTGGTTATTTCGGTTTGAAGAAAAAACCAACCGCTTGCCATCGCGCGAAAACATTGGAAAAGCATTAAAATTACTTAACTGAGTAATTTTTTCCAATCCGCTTCCGTCCAAATTAATGGTAAATAAATTGAAATTATAACCTCGATCCGAATCATGATTGGAAGAAAAAATAATCTTATCTCCATCCGGCAAAAAGTAAGGAGCCCAATTAGCTTTGCCCAAGTGTGTAACTTGTTTCATTTCTGATCCATCCACATTGCAAGTATAAATTTCCATATTAGTTGGCATTACTAAACCTTGAGAAAGTAAATCGCGGTATTCCGTTTTTTCGGCTTCACTTTTAGGTCGTGATGCACGAAAAACCAACTTCTTTCCATCCGGCGAAAAAAATGCTCCTCCGTCATAGCCTAATTCATTGGTAATTTGCTTCAAATTGCTACCATCGATGTTCATGGTCCATAATTCTAAATCTCCACTTCGGGTGCTAGTAAATACAATCTTATTTCCATCTGGAGAAACAGTTGCTTCAGCATCATAACCTGGATTTTCGGTGAGCGTTTTAGTTATAGTTCCAGATAAATCGGCAATATAAATATCAAAGGATGCATAAACTGCCCACAAATATTTATGGTCGGCCCTTGGAGCCGGGTTTTCAGGACAAGCTTTATCAGCACCATGTGTAGAGGCATACAAAATATGTTTCCCATCTTTTAAAAAATAGGAACAGGTAGTTCGCCCTTTACCTGTGCTGACCATTGAAGGTTTATAACTACTATCCTTTGCAGCTGCTTCAATTGATAAATTAAATATTTGATCACATTGCAAGCCCCAGTTCTTATTGTTCGATTGAAAAGATAAATTTTTATCATCAAAACTAAAATAAGCCTCGGCATTGTCGCCTCCAAAGGTGAGTTGTTGAATATTTTTGAGGTGCTTTTCTTCAGTTTGCGAAAAGATGTTTCCACTTAATGAAAAAAACAACATACCGAATCCTAATTTTTTGAGCATATATTTTCTGTTTAATTTGATTTATTAATGATAGTGTGAATCAACAAAAAATACTTGTTTATGATTATCATGAATATCATTGCTCAAAAATAACATCTTTGGCTAATAAAATAAAAAAGGGCAAAAAACAGTGTTTAATGCCCTTCACAAATTGATAAAAAAATTTACTCTTTGAGTAGTTTACTTACTTTAATCATTTTATCGAAGCTAGTTTCAACAAAATAAATTCCCGCTTTTAATTGTGATATATCTGCTTTCACTGATGATACATTTGTATAATTCGATTTCCAAACTTGCTTACCGGCAATATCTGAAATAACCACTTCAAGTTCTTTTTGAATAGCATTAAATTCAAGGTTTAGTTGAGAATTAACTGGATTCGGATAGAGCGTAAAGCTATTAGATTGAATGTTTTCATTCACACCCACATTCAATAAATTGAAACAAGTTGATGAATCAAGACAAGAAGTAATAGTGCCGGGTAAATTAATTACCACGTAATAAGAGCCATTTGCAGTTGGAGTATAAGTATTTCCGGTAGCTCCTGCAATTGCTACATGAGTGGTGCAATTTTTCCATTGGTAAGAAGCCCCCGGCACAAAATCGACTGCTAGGCTAGATCCATTCAGAACAATTGAAGTATCAGGTATACGAAGTGTAAGCACTACCACCGAATCACATCCAGATGCACCTGTTAAATACTGCGAATAACTGCCTGTACTGGTAAGCGTTTGTGAATTGAATACATGGCTTTGTCCGGCACATTTGTTTACAACTAAAGGTGTATAATTTACAACTCCGTCAACAAAATTTGATGTATTACCATTTAAGTTAAATGTTTGTAATGCGCCGTTAATACTTCCGAACTTAGGCAGCAGATTGCTAACAGAAGCGTTATTGTAACCGGCAATTCCTTGATTAAAATCGTAATACAACTGCAAATTTGGACTAGCAACGTCAATTGGACTCTTATACACACAGTTAATTTCGCTTTGCGTTAAAGCCTTATTCCAAAGTCCAACTTCATCAACTTTTCCATTCAGTAAAAAATTAGTTGCATTAAAAATTACATTTCCTATCGTTAAAGGAACAGTAGTAGAAGTAATATTTCCGCTTGCAGCAAGAGAGTCAACTAAAACTGAATTTTTATATAATCTAAGTTTAGCATTGTCGTATGTGAGCACAAAATGTTGCCAGGTGTTTAATTGCAATCCGGTGTAGGTAATTGTAAAAAATGTACCTAAACTGTTTCTGTAGCGAGCTTCAAGAGTTGTAGCACTTAATGCTATTAAATAAAAGTCGGCACTAGTGTTATTTCTAAAACCGGCATACCCGTCAAAATCAGGAAAACCTGTTGGAGCTGTTTTTAAATTTACCCAGCACGATAGCGACATTTTAGTAGTACCTCCTGCGATCAAACCTGATGCGTTCGGAACATTAACAAAATCGCTATTTCCATCAAAATCCAATGCATTTTGATATTGAGCCATGGATCTTGAAGAGGTAAATAATAGAAATGTGAATAGGGTTAAACATGCAATAAAAGAGGTAGATTTTATTTTCATAATGCAATAATATTAGTGAATAAATTATTTTTTGCGTGCTAAATTAATTGAAAATTTTAAAGCTGAGCCTTCCAACAGTCAACAAAATATAGGCATTGGGCTTAACTAACAGAATAAAAAAAGCCGGAAAAATAAATTTCCGGCTTTTGAATTAAATTTTTCACCAAAATTATTTAGAAAGCGCTGGGCTAAATTTTATATCGAGTGTTTGTGCATCCATTGATGTTGGAGTTACTTCTTTAAAAGCATTTCTCCACAAAATCATCATATCAACTTTTTGCATATCACCCGAGCCTGGCATCATATCATTAAGCCATGTAGTAGTAAAAGTATCTTCTTCACCTTGTAAAAAAATAAGAGATTTTCTATCCGATTTATAGTTAGCGAATTCTTTTCCATCAGGCATCTTCATAGCCACTTGGCTTGGATCAAATATTCCGATTTTTGTACCACTGTAAAGAGCTCTAAATTTAGCATCGGTACGTTGGGTTTCTTTGTTGAATCGCACCAAATTTACTTTAAAAGCGCCGGCAGAAAAATCATTCATACTTGGAGGTAGTTTAAAATCAGGTGCTGCTATACCAGCTGCATCAGCCGGAAAACGACTTAAGCCTGAAACCACCAATTGAAAAGACTCCACCATTAAGCCGGTTCCTTTCAAATCAACCACTCTAAAATCATCGTCATTGGGCGAAATTAATAAGATCTTTTCCTCTGTCTTCAACTCCTGACCGTTCACTTTAAAGATACAGTCACTCGCTTTAAAGATTAAATAATCATTTGTTTTGTTTTTGATTCTTACCTTAACTTTTAAGTACTTTTCAGTTGAAACAGCATCGTCGGCTGTAATTTTGACATCGTTGTTTTCAAACACTGCATTAAAATATCCCATTTTAGTATACTTCTGAGCAAAGCTGCTAAATGCGATGAGTAAGGTAGCAAAGGCTAAAATTGTTTTTTTCATATTTCTATTTTTTTTTTAAGTTAGGGCGTAATCTTTTGCAAACTTAGTACCAAAAAAAAATGTGCGGTAGTTGAATTCAAAAAATTAATAACAAATGTATGTGAAACAGCTGTTAAATGAAACTCTCCACAAAATACATTTCAATTTCTCCTTTGTTTTTTGCTTTAATTTTTCCACGGGAAGTACAATTAAAATACTTCTTTACAAGGTTATAGGTAGTTTCACTTATGTTAACTTTTCCTACCTCACCACTACTCTCCATGCGGGAAGCAGTATTTACGGTGTCACCCCAAATGTCGTACGCAAACTTTTTAATCCCTACAATACCGGCAACCACAGGTCCGGTGTGAATTCCTAAGCGCAATTCAAAATAGGGTTGCCCCTTTTCTATTCGATCTTTTTTATTTTCTTCAATAAATTGAATCATTTCAAGCCCAGCTTTTACAACATCTATAGGATGAGTAGTATTTGTTACCGGCAAACCACCTGCACACATATACGCATCACCAATGGTCTTAATTTTTTCGACTCCGTATTTGGTAATAATTTTATCAAATTCGCTATAGCAATAATTAATTTCAGCAACTAATTCCTCTGGGCTAAGTTTCTCACTGGCCAGAGTAAAATTTTTAAAATCGGTAAATAACACTGATACTGATTCGTAGCTTTTTGTTTTCGCAGCACCGGTAGCTTTTAATTCTTCTGCTGTTTCAGAAGGTAGGATGTTTAATAATAAATCTTCACTGCGTTGTTTCTCTTTTGAGATTCTATTGCGTTGTTTAAAAAACACAGCAGCAAAAAGTAATACAATGGCAAATCCGCCAATAAAGCTATTTCTAACTATTTTTTGTTTACTGATTTCTTTCTGTTGTAAATTAATTTCGCCTTGCTTCTTTTCTATTTCAAAATTAAACATCAGGGTTCCCAATTTCTTATCCGCATCAATGCTGTAAATTACATCTTTAATTACAAGCAATGAATCTTGGTATTTATAGGCATTTGAAAAATCACCTAACTGAGCATAACAAAAATGCAATCCTTCAAATATATATTTCAATTCCAAGTTGGCCCCTACTTCTCTCGCAATAAGCTTTGCTTGTAAATAATTCGTAATTGCTAAATCGTATTTAACCATGCGTTGATAGGTTTCAGCTATTCCTTTCAATGCCCGGGTCATATCAAGTTTACCTCCTAATTTTTGAGCTATTTCAAAGGACTGTTTTTGATACATCAACGCTTTATCGTATTCCTTTCTATTGGCATAAACTTGCCCTATTAAATTTAAAGGATACGGAACTGCTTCGGTACCTTCATAAGCTTTTAAAGATTTTTCCAAATAAAGTAAAGCCAAGGAATCCTGATTTCTGCTCAAAAATATTTCACCCAAATTGCCGGTAATTGTTCCTAGCGCATCCAGTTGCCCAAGTGCTTCTGCATAGGGCATTGCTTGTTGATCGTATTCAATTGCTTTATCGATATCTGACTTAGATTTTTTTTCACCATAGGTTGCACCCAAACCAATCAATACGGTCATAGTGCGAACTGAATCTTTTATTTCTTCAGCAATTTTAAGCGACTGAAGGTATAAATCTACTGCCATTTGATAGTCGGTTTGATCGCGGTAGATATTTCCTAAATTACTAAGCATATTGGCAACCATTTTTTTATCGCCAATTTCCTGAGAAATTTTTTTCGCCAATTCCCAATCATTGAGTGCTTCAACGTATTTGCTTTGGTTGTAATAACCAATTCCTGAATTTTTTAATGCTAAAGCGATACCTCTTTTGTAATTAATTTTTTCGGCCAAGGTGCGTGCATCATTACAGGTTTTTATGGCCAATTCGGGAGCCGAACTAAAATAGTTTCGACCAAGGGAAATCATGGCTTTTACTTTATCGGTATCGGAAGGAGCAGTATTCACCAATCTTTTCAAACTATCTGTTGTAGCGTCCTGGGCTTTAACGGAAGCCAAGCCCTGACCTAACAATAGAATTGAAAATAAAAAAATGAATAGCTGTTTCATACTTATGTGCTTCAACAAATATAGTCAACTATTATATTAAAAATAAAAAAGCTGTAATTCGAAGTGGATTACAGCTTTTCAAACTAATAAAATTAAGAACAGTTTATTTCTTTTTCAAGAATTTAAATCGACTGCTGAAATCTCCAAAGAAATCCATCAATTTTTTCAATGCATCAAAATACAAGGTAAATGCCAGCAACAACGACATCGCCCAAATAACAGAAATATTTACCCAAAAAGTATCGAAATATTGCCCAAATACCCTTTTTCTAGGAGCAAAGAAATGAGCTCTTATAAAACTATTTTTAGGAGGATCCAGATATACCGGGTTTTTACGCTGAATCAACTTACCATCAACCTCTACTATCTTATCAAAATCTTGAATATTGGTCACCAAATCATCTAGACTTTTATTTACATAATTTGATTTCAAATCGTTCAAACGATTCTCTCCATCCTCTTTTACTTTTCGAACTATAGCACTGTCAGCCGAAGTATAACGCGATACTACAAGTGGTGCGCTTAATGACGATAAACTATCTTTGAGTGTAGAATCCTTTTCAATCAAAAGTTTACGACGACGTTGCTCTTGAAATCTTTGCAAGGCTGTTAATTCCGTTGTTTCAGATTTTTTTCCTTTGTATAAATCTAATTGTTGCTGTGTAAGCGTAAGTCCTTCACTTCCCCAATCAAATATTTTTTGAGTAACCAAGGAATCTTTCTTTAAGCGGTAAATATTTTCGTTGTGAATAAAATATTTATCCAATTGTTTGTTGTATTCTTTTAATTGACCTGAAATTCCACGATTAAAATCTTTTAGAGTTAACTTATCTAATGCTTTAAATACAGGACTATTCTTATCTTTTTGATTGTGCTTTTCGTACTCGCTTTTTAAGATGGATAAATCATATTCTAAATCAGCAATTTTACTTTTATCGTTCCGTTCATTAATATCAAGTATGATATTTTCGCAATTATCAACTTTAGCTTTCAGCGCTTTTAACCAATCATCTTTTCTAAAATTGTAAACATTAATACTCTTGTCGAGCAAATAGAAATTTTTCTCAAATTCGTTCTTCTTAAACTGATTAACAGCTAATGCTTCAAAGGCCCAGCGCGAAGTCATTACCTCACCCGATACAGGAACAGTTCCTTGAGTAGTAATTACAGGGTTTAATTTGTCAAATTTTACAATTACACCGCTCAACAACAATTGCGGAATAATTAAAAAAGGAATTAAAATATAAATCGTAACTGCCGAATTAAAACTTGCCGAAATATTTAATCCCAACATATTAGCAAAACAAGAGGTTGTAAACAGCACAAACCAGTAATCAAGGTACATTCCTTTAATTCCTAAAATTGTATTACCAATAAGTATAAAAGATAAAGTTTGAATGGCCGAAAGTGTAAACATAATACTCACTTTCGAAAAGAGATAACTGCCTTTGCTAAGATTTAAAAAGGATTCACGTTTTAAAATTTTTCGGTCGGCAATAATTTCTTCAGCGCTTACTGTTAATCCAATAAACAAAGCAACAACCACGCTCATAAACATGTATGCAGGCATGTTTTCATTTTCATAAAACACATATCCTGCTTTATTTGAAACATCGCTTTTAAAATAGCGCACCAAATACGATAATATTAAAGCTAAAACTGGCGCTTCAAATAAATTAATAATTAAGTATTGCTTATTGGTTAGTTTCGAAAGTACATCCCGAGTAATAAACACTCCGAATTGCTTAATTTTATTGGGAATTCGAAATGTACTTTTAGGAATTTCAGTTTCAACTGCGCCTGATTCCACATCCGGTTCAAGTTTTTGAGTGTAAAATTCATTCCATTCTTTAGGAGATATTTTACGGGTTTGGGTCTGATCTCCGTATTCATCTAATACCTTCGATTCGATGATATTAAAAATTTGTTCCGGATTAACATTTCCGCATGTAACACACTCGCTTTCGTTAGCATTTACGTGGTTTACAAGAGTTTTAAAATAAATTATCGCTTCAACAGGATTTCCATTGTAAATTGCATACCCACCTAAATCGAGGATAATTAACTTATCAAACATTTTAAAAATTTCAGAAGATGGTTGATGAATTACCACAAAAACCAATTTTCCTTTCAGGGCTAGCTCTTTCAGCAAGTCCATAATGTTTTCGCTATCGCGCGATGATAATCCGGAAGTTGGCTCATCAACAAACAAAACAGAAGGTTCACGAATTAGCTCAAGTGCAATATTTAATCGTTTGCGTTGTCCTCCGCTAATAGTTTTTTCGAGTGGGCTTCCTACTTTTAAATCTCTTGTTTCGTATAAACCAATACTGATGAGTAATTCGAGAACTATTTTAGAAATTTCCTTATCCGTTAAATTATCAAAACAAAGTTTTGCATTGTAAAACAGATTTTGAAAAACGGTGAGTTGTTCAATCAATAAATCATCTTGTGATACATGCCCGATTACTCCTTCAATTTTATTTTTTTCGGTATGAATATTAATACCATTAATTAAAACTTCACCGCCGGAAGGCTTGTCGTTACCATTTAAAATATTTAATAAGGTTGATTTACCGGCACCACTTCCACCCATAATACCTATGAGTGTTCCCGACTCTTCAATCATATTAAATTTATGCAAACCAATTTTTTCGTTTTTAAATTTAAACTCGAGCGATTTGGTTTGAAATACAATTTTTGATGCGGTTTTATCAGTCATAAATGAACTGATAATATCGCTGTAATATATTGGTGAAACTTTAGAGCTTCGGATGGTGCTGCCAGGTGTTAATATATGTACTTTATCGGCAGTTAAAATTTGTCCATTTAAGTACAATTCAGCTGTCCCAAAATAACGTAAAATATACATGCTTACGCTAGATATTTGTAGCACTCGAATTTCACCACTTAAGGTCTCAACAAATAAATGGCGGGATCTATTTTCATGATGCTCTTTATTATTGTCGATAAGCAGCAAATTACTTGAATCTGAAAATTCATTTTTACTACTATTAATAAAGGTTGAGCAACGAATAAACTCCTGGTCTTCAATATTAAATACTTCTGAAACCGTTTTTACAAACTCTAGTTCCTGTTCAGAGGTTTCGTCATTTGAATTGATAAATTCAATCAATCGAATTAGAACTACTACCTTTTGTTTTTGTGTTAGTTCTTTATTTATCTCAGTACAAATTTTTAGAACTTTTACTGAGTTTACAGAGGTCTTTTTTTTCCGCTTTTCGCTATCTCCACCACCTTGTAATTTCTCAACATATTCGTCAAAGAGTTTTAAATACTCATCAACTAATTCTTGATTGAGCTGCTGTTTTAAAAATGATTGAACAATATACCTTCCTGAATTAGTAACACCATCAACTTTTGCAATAATTGCGAAAAGTTGCATAAGGGCTTTCAGAATTCGTTCACTCATTTGCTTGGGGTGGTTAAATTAGATTAAAAAAAAAAGACATTACAACTCGAGGTATAATGTCTTTTAAGTATTTTGCAATACAGTTATTGTTTAAAACTAATGAGCAACACTGCACATCCCGATGTAGAACTCGTTTTATTTAGTTTAGCTTCCATTGTTACCTCCATTGTGTTGGTAAATTTAAAATCCCAGTAAGGAGAATTCATTTGGTCTGCATTGCTAAACAATAAATTTCGTTCTTTATCGTATAATTCAAAGGTTAGGTTTCCGTCGGTTAAACCACTGCAAGCGGCAATTCTGTATTGAGAACCTCCGTAAAAGGTTGCATGAAATTCAGCTACTTCTTTATCAAGTAAAAGGGCACGGTATTGTTGCCCGTCTGAAATATACTGATTGGTTAAATTTTTCACACAAGCATTTGCAATGGTATCGCATTGAGCATTTGCTTTGCTGCTAATCAACAGCACACATAAAATAAAAGCAATTTTTGAAATGATAGTTTTCATATTTTTTGGTTTATTTTTTTATTCCTTGCAAGGATAACGAAAGCTGAAAATTGCTTGGGTGTCGATGAAAGAACTTTTATTTTATTGATTTCTAATTATCCAACAATTAAGCTGCGAATATGATTAATTTTCTCAGTTATCACTTTTAGCTGTGCTTCAGTGATTACAACTTCTGATTTACTGTTAATGGTAGTTACTTTATTAGTTACATCAGTAGTTGGAGCAACGAAAGTGTATTTTTGTTCAATTGCATCAAAATCATAAGCTAAGTCAATCAACGCATCAACAAACTCAGTATATTCAGGTTGCTGATAATACGGCGTCAAAAGCTTAATTAAATTATCAAGTGAAGATTTTTGCTCTCCAATACGGTTAGCTATTTCCTGATTTGGTTTTGCTTTTACTAAACTTGTTGTAAAATATAAGCTTTCAACCCAACCTCCGGCAATAATCAAAGCACTTACATCTGTTCGCTCATTGTCTTTAAGATATGAATCACTAGCTCTATAAGCAGCTGAAGTCATTCCCAATAAAGAATCCTTGTTTGCTAAATTCCCTTCGAAACGCTTCATTAATGATGCATCAAATGCACCTGAAACTCCAATATCATCAGCAAGTTTTTTAACTACTTTTAAATATCCGATTGCGTCTTGAGGTTGTTCGTAAATAGTTACATAACCTAAATCAGCACCGTACACACCAAGGTTTAAAGCCTTTTTGTAGTTGGTTGAATACGTAGTGCTTTTACTTGCAGCATTCAAAATGTCTTTGGTGTAATTGGCGCCCAACTTTTTCAATAAAAGTGAGGTTTCAATTGGTGAAGGAATACTGAACAAAGCTCCATTCACATTCACAAGGTTGGTTTTAGTACTGTCAACAGCAACTACATCCTCGCTACTCTTTTCTTTGTCGCCACCACCACAGCTATAAAATGTTATAGCGGGAACTGCCAACAAAAATGCTAATTTCCTGATGTGTAATTTTTTAAGTGTCATATCAAAGAATGATTTTTGTTTTAGTAATTAGGGTGCAAGTAATGAAAAAATATTTAATTGTCAAAATAAAAATAGGTGTAAACGTATATTCAACTTTTAGTAAAGTTCAATTGAGGTGCTATTTGAAAATCCGTCATATTTCAAAGTTGATAAATAAAACTTTGTAGTAATATACTTCTTGATAGTGTTTAAAAACCAAATAATCTATCAACAAATTTCTCATTATTGTATAAAAAAAAAGCCACTCCCATTATCTGGAAGTGGCTTTAATAAATTTCAAAAACTAATTTTGAATGGCAACACGCAAGGTTTTTAAAACATTGCTCTTGTCTTCAACTTGAATTAAATATACACCTTGAGCCAATTGATTCAAATTTAATTTTTGAACATTCTCTCCTTCAACAACATCAGCTGTTTCACGTAGTACCACATTTCCTAAAACATCCACTACTTTGAAGGTGTAAGCAGAGTTTTCAAAAGCAACAAATGAAACAGATACTAATCCGGATGATGGATTTGGAAACACCTTAAATTCGTTTTCTAAGGTTAGTGTCTCTTCCTCTATATCTGTTCCGGCAATTGTACGACAACCTGAATTCATAGTAATTGCTAAACTTTTACTAGTTGATGATCCACAAGTATTTTTAGCTTTTACAGTTAAAGTAATAGAACTTGAAGTAGCAGAAGTATATTTTACAGTGGCAGTAGTACCAGTTGGAGTCCCAACAAAACTTGCCCCTCCGCTAATTGTCCAAGTATATGAACTTGCACCACTAACGGCTGCAATAGAATAGGTAACGGAAGCATTACTTTTACACACCGCTGTTGATCCTGTTATTGCACCGGGTTGCGCTGGTGCTGCATAAACTGTTATACTGGATGCAGTACTTGACCCACAACAATTTACTGCCTTAACTGTAATTGCGCCTGAACTTGTAAAACCTGTACCAAAACTTACGGTAATTGAAGTTCCGTTGTTTGAAGTTATACTTGCTCCTGAAGGAACCGACCATTGATACGATGTTGCACCATATACAGCAGCAATTGAATATACCTGGCCTGTTTTACGACAAACATTGGTACTTGGTCCACTTATAGCTCCAGCATTGTTGGGTTTTGATTGAATTGATTGGCTAATGGTTGGTCCATTGCCACAAGCATTACTTGCATATACTGAAATAATTCCTGAAACAAATCCTGAAGGAAGTAATACATCAACTTCGTATTCATTGTTGGAGCTTACACCGTATAAAGTTAATGGATTTCCACTATGACCTAAACCATCCGTAATAATACATCCAGCTGGTGCCGACCATGTATAGGATGTTGCAGTAGGAACAGCTAATATCTCGTATTCGTAAGAATTTCCTCCACAAACTCCAAAGGCTTGATTATCATCTGATCCACTCGCATACCATACCGGGCTCGCAGGTGCAGAACCCGAAACACCTACTGTTGCCGATGCAGTTGCTGAACAACCTTTGGTATCGCTAACCGAAACAGTATAATTCGCCGAAGCTAATGCTGTTACACTTGCTCCCAATTTACCAGAAGGACTCCATGTGTATGTATATCCTGGGGTACCTCCGCTAGCTACTACAGTTGCAGTTCCAGTGCTAATTCCACAACCTGAAGGTGTACTTGAGGTACTTAAATTAATTGCACTTGGTACAAGTATACTTGCTGAATTGGATGACATACATCCATTTGCATCAGTTACTGTATATGAATAAGTACCTGTTCCTAAATTAGTAGTTGCAGCGTTTGAATAAGTATAACCCGGGTTACCGCCACTAGCTGATAGATTTACACTTCCGGTTTGTCCAAAACAAGCTGGTTGAAACGCAGTTACGCTTAATAAAAGTTGACTTGGCGCTTGATTTACAATTGCACTTGTAGAAGCGCTGCATCCATTATCATCGCTAACAATAAAACTGTAGTTACCAACTGTTAAATTAGTAGTAGAAGCGGCACCGTATGTGTAATTTCCGGTACCTCCACTAGCTGTTAAAGTTACATTCCCTAGTTGTCCATAACAAGCAGGTTGGCTAACATTAGCTGTTAAAATTAATTCTGAAGGTGCTGCATTAACTGTTGCAGTAGTTGTTGCGTTACACCCATTTGCATCACTAACGGTATAGGCATAAGTTCCAGCGCTCAAATTTGAAACCGGTGTTGAATTATAGCTATAATTACCTACTCCTCCGCTTGCTGTTAAAGCAACTGAGCCTAACTCGTTATAACACAGAGGTTGAGTTACTGTAGCTTGAAGTTGAACAAGAGAAGGTGCTTGATCAATAAATACAGTAGTTGTAGCAGAGCATTGATT
>WBZU01001024.1_pt1 | contig 22086 bp, 19 predicted proteins | sample 5204311 | NCBI WGS metagenome assembly WBZU01 (sample SAMN12344359, study PRJNA552823) | activated sludge metagenome | biome: Activated sludge suspended growth; feature: Nitrification reactor; material: Wastewater; isolation source: activated sludge from nitrification reactor of wastewater... | reverse complement strand
CGGGCAATTTTAATGACGATTCGTAACGCATGGAAAGGCTGCTTGTAAAATGAATACGAAATCGACGGCGGCGTTGGTGACGGTCGTGGCGGCAACGCAAAGCGCGGGATGTTATTCGACATTCGATATTCAGCCGGATTCTTTGCGGAGTCTGGACAAGTTCGGCGTCGCCCAAACGATTCCCGAGCGCACGGTCGAGCGTCCGCATCCGACGGATCCGACGCGAAAGATCCGTGTGATCCTTCCGGCGCGGGATCCCGACGAAAAGAAGTATTATTTGACGACGAAGGAAAACGAGTCGATTCAATTCGATACATCGTCGACCTTGCTTCTTGTCGGAAAAGATGGTCTTCGGTATTCGTCGCGATTCGAAAAAATCGAGGTCAAAGACGATGTTCTGCTGGGGCTTCAATACGACACGAAAGAGCCGATCTTTGTGGATTTGAATCAGTTGTACGCGGCCCAGGCGACGGTTCGTTCGCCGGGGAAATCGGCTTTGCTCGTGGTTGGAGTCACCGCAGCGACGGTCTTGACCGGCGGATTTCTCCTGGTCCTTGGCGGGCTCGGGGCGGGAGGTCGCCCGTTGCGTGTTCCGGGACAAACACAGGTCGAGACGGCGCCGATCTTCATGCGAAAAAAGCCGCATTCGCAAAAACACGCCCCGAATGATGTGATGCGCGCACGAGCGTTTGCGTATTGGTCGAAAGAAGCGGCCGCGGAATGCGCGTCGGTTCCCGCGTTTATGGCTTTGGCGCGAGACTTGGCGCGAACGTCCGCCCCGACGAACCTCGTGCGGGCTGCATTGCGAGCTGCAAAGGAAGAAGTGGACCACACGCGTTTGTGTTTGGGTTTGGCGGAGCGACACGGGGACTCCATACTGAATGCGATGCTCCCGGCGGTTCCCGATTCGGTGGACGAGAATGCGTCGGTGCTATTGGAAAGACTCGTGCTGGAAGCATTTTGGGACGGGTGCGTCGCCGAGGGCGGTGCGGCGGCCATTGCGCGACGAAATGCCGGGCAGGCGAGGGATGCATCAACGCGTTTGGCACTGCAAACGATCGCCCGGGACGAGACCGAGCATGCTCGACTGGCGGAGACGATTCTGGCGTATGGACTGGCGACGGATCGGCGGCGTATTGGCCGGGTGTTGCGGGAATCGTTTGAAATGCGTCAAGACGCCGAAGAAGCGCGCCTGGAGGCGCTGCGTGGGGCGCCGGATACGGGCGATGTGGATGGGGAAGCGGTTCGAGAAATGGGTTTGGCGCAGAATGATACGATCGGGGCGGCGAATGTGGAAGCGTGGGAAAGGAGCGTCGCGTTGTTGTCAAGAATGGGGGTGTAGTAAATGAGAGAAATTGCACTCGGGAATGTGTCGGTAAGGGGTGTGGGGACCTTGTGACAAGTGCAAATGACTCTGCCGCAAACCGCGGCTCTGATTCGCGATTACCGCAGCTCGTCGCGGTCGTCATGCGCCTCGCGGCGGGCGAATATGAGGCTCGGGCCGAGGATTCCGGTCGAGGCGATGATTTGGACGCGCTTGCCGTGGGCATCAACATGTTGATTGAAGAAGTCGTGGCCAAGTTTGGCGAGAACGACAAATTGGTGCGTTTCCTCGGCGAAAGCGTGGAGATTCTGCGTCGACAACAGCAGACCATCGAGGTCTTGTCGACACCGTCCTTGATGGTGTGGAAGGGGATCATCGTTTTACCGATCATCGGCGTTCTCGACAATGAGCGTGTCTTGCGGTTCAGCAAAGAATTGCTCACGCGCGTTGCGCAGGAAGCGGTGGACGTCGTGATTCTCGACGTGACGGGTTTGGCGGTCATGGATACGCAGACGGTGCGTCTTTTGGTGGACATCGTCGGAGCATTACGCTTGCTTGGGGCTCGGAGTATTTTGACGGGCCTTCGAGCGCAAGCGGCGCGCCTGCTGGTCGAGTTTGATTTGGATTTCGGGACTTTGGCGACGCGAGCGTCGTTGTATGAAGGATTGAAGCTCGCTTTGGCAATGACGGGACGAGAAGTGACGCGAATGCAAACGCGGAGAGGCGTATGACGAGCGGTGAACGACATGGCGAAGTAATTCGAGTCGGGTCGGTGATCGTTTGGTATGACGAACGGCGTCGAATTGGAATCATCGAATTCGAGCCTGGGGCGGAGCTGACCATCGAACAAACGCAAGGCGTCACCGATGCGCTCATCAAGGTGACGCGTGGTGAGATTCGGCCGCTGATCGTCGATTTCCAAAATATGAAATCGCAGACGAAGGAATCCCGAGATTATTACTCGAAAGATCCGCGGCATGCGGCCACGCATACGGCGACGGCGTTGATCGTCAACAATGCCGTCACGCGCATGATCGCCAATTTTTTCTTGGGTCTCAACAAAGCGGTCCGACCGGTGCGACTTTTCAACGATCGCGAGTCCGCCATTGCATGGATTGAATCGTTGCCTGCGGACAAAAGCGGCTGAGGAGATCGTCCGTGTGTTTTTCGTGGCGCCGGCCTGTCGAGATCCGGTAGCATAACCTGCACGCCGGTGCGGCCTTGGGGACGATATGAACGATTTTCGTGCACCCTCATCACTTTTTGCACTCGCTTTGCTCGCTGCGTGTGGAACGGCGCCGCCGATCGACGCGACCAAGTTATCGGCGGCATCCGTCGAGACGCAAACATCGTCTTATCGTGGCAAGCCGAAGATTGGTTCGTTTGGGTTTGACCTGGAAGGTATGGACATGTCGGTGCAGCCCGGGGCCGACTTTAATGCGTACGCGGGTGGCAAGTGGATCAAGAACACGCCGATTCCGCCGGATCAAGGCCATTGGGACGCGTTTGAATCATTGGCGGTACAAGTTGCGGAGCGAACTCGAGCGGTCATTCAAGATCAGACGCGTTTGAAAAGCGTAAAAGGTTCCAATGCGCAAAAGGTCGGGGATTATTATCAAACGTACCTCGATCGCGCCGCGATTGACAAAAAAGGGTTTGGGCCGGCCAAACCATGGCTCGACGCGATTGAAGCGGCCAAAACGACGACCGATATTGTGAAACTCATGGGGCGCCCGGATTTGCCGTGTGCGACTCCGATCCTGGCGGGCGTTGTGCTGGATCCGAAAAACCCGGATCGAACTACCGTGGTGGTCGGGCAAAGTGGGCTTGGAATGCCGTCCAGAGACCATTACCTGAGCGAAGAAAAGGATTTTGAAAAATTTCGCGCCGATTATGAAGCGCATGTTCGGCGGGTGCTGGCGTTGGTCGGGGATAAGAAAGCTGCCGAGAATGCTCGGGCCATTGTCGCAGTCGAAACGAAAATCGCCGCTGCGCATTGGACGCCGGCGGAACGGCGCGACCAGGACAAGACGTACAATCCGCGAACGGTCGCGGAACTGGAAAAAGAATGGCCGCAGTTTCCGTGGAAAACGTATTTCGAGGCGCAGGGAGTTGGTTCATCCCCTGCCGTCATCGTGCGTGAGACGACGGCCATGACAAAACTTGCCGAATTGTTCGTATCGACGCCGGTGGCCACATGGAAAGCGTACGTGACATACCATTTCTTGATCGCAGCTTCCGATGTTTTGCCGTCGGAGCTCGAAAAAGAGGTCTTTGACTTTTACAATCGGGAACTGGACGGGCAATCCGATCCGGAAGAGCGCTGGCAGCAAGCGATTACGAACCTGGACGATTACCTTGGGGATGCCATTGGCGAGCTTTACGTCGAGCGCCATTTTGATCCGCGTGCCCGGGATGGCGTGGTGCGGATCGTCGAAAACATTCGGCGCGCCTACGCGGCGAGAATCGAGCGAATCGATTGGATGACCGGGGAAACGAAGAAAGCGGCGCTGGAGAAATTGGCGGCGATTCGGCTCAAGATTGGTTACCCGAAGCAATGGACGGACTATTCGACGCTCGATATCGTCCCGGGCGATGCGTTTGGCAATGCGCGGCGTATGGAAGCGTGGATGCAAGCGCATGACGTGGCGAAATTGAATAAGCCGGCGGATCGGGAGGCGTGGATCTTTCGGGCGCAGACGGTGGATGGCGGATATTTGCCGAACTTCAACGAAATCGTGTTTCCCGCGGGAATTTTGCAGCCGCCGTTTTTCGACTTGGAGGCGGACGACGCCATCAATTATGGCGGCATAGGCGGGATCATCGGGCACGAAATGGGGCATGCTTTCGATGATCAAGGGGCCAAATGGGACGCGCGGGGCATGATTCGGAATTGGTGGAGCGCGACGGATCTTGAGGCGTTCAAAACGCGGACGGATGCTTTGGCGGATCAGTTTTCGCAATATGAGCCGTTGCCTGGGTTCAAGGTTCGAGGGCGACAAACGTTGGGGGAGAACATCGCGGATCTCGGGGGTATTTTAGCGGCTTTTGATGCGTATCATTTGTCGCTCGAAGGGAAGCAGGCGCAATTATTGGACGGATTCACGGGAGAACAGCGGTTTTTCCTGGGCTGGGCGCAAGTTTGGCGCAGAGCGTATCGCGAGGAAGATTTGCGCAACAAGGTGCTGACGGATATGCATTCGCCGGCGATGATTCGGGTCAACGGCGTCGTGCGCAATGTGGACGGTTGGTATCAGGCGTTTGGCGTGAAAGAGGGCGATGCGTTGTATTTGGCCTCGGACAAACGGATGAGGATTTGGTGAGCGAGTAGGTGGGAGGCGAATTCATGGCGAGTACAAAGGTTGGGCATGCGAAACCGTGACGGAAAGGTTGCACTGCGGCGTGAGCTGCGATAGGGAAAGTTCTCGCTGAGGTCTGCATGCGGATCGAATCGTTCTCGTTTCAGGATCACACGACGGGCTGGGAGCTTGCGGAATGGAAGCTCGACCGGTTCAATTTGCTCGTCGGCGAATCCGGTGTGGGCAAAACCAAGATTTTGCGGGCGATTGAGGGAGTCGCGCAAGCGCATCGAAGTGCGCCATTTGATTTCCGCGGGGGGGCAACGTTGACGCTTTGCTTCGAGCATGAAGGGCGTCACTATCGTTGGTTTGCGGTCGTTGAACCAAACGAGAAGGGGAGTATTGACGACCCGCGATTGGAACGTGAACTTCTCGAAGTCGACGGCCTGGAATTGACGGCGAAAGAACGCGGAATATTTCGATTTCAGGGCAAAGTCTTGCCCAAACTGAATGCGACGTCTTCGTCTCTATCGTTGTTATCGGGCGAACCCGACGTTGAACGGGCAGTCTCTGGATTGAAGAAAATCGTCGAACACGCTTTGTTGAGTGAGCCAAATGATTTTCATGTCGGTATTGCTGCGTCCGGGCCATTGTTGCGCAAGGTTGGTCCCGGTTCGATGAACCTGGCTGAAATTCAGCAACATCCATTTCGACGCGGGATCATGCTGCGCATGTCGGAAGAACTGATCGAGCAGGCGTACCTGCTGCAAGAGGCGCTGCCGGGAGAATGGCAGAAAGCCAAAAATGTTTTCAAGTCGATCTTCGGTACCGTCGAGGATCTTCAAATCGTTCGTTACGACAACCAACGTTTTGGTGATTCCGCGTTGAGCTCATCATTGATGCTGCGTCTTCGCGAACGAGACGCCAAAGAATGGATCTTGGGACCGGACATTTCTGCTGGAATGCGTCGCGTCTTGGCCACGATTCTCGGGATTCATTTGACACCCGACGGCTCGGTCATTCTCATTGATGAACTTGAAAATAGCCTGGGCAAAAATTGTCTCCCGGCCATGGTTGATTTGTTGCTCGAAAATGCCCCTCGTTTGCAGTTCATTATTACGAGCCACCATCCTTATGTGATCAACAACATTCCGATCCATGAATGGAAGCTCGTTCAACGACGTGGTTCGGTTGTGTCCGTGAAAAACGCGCGCGATATTCCCGAGCTTCAGCGTTCGTCTCATTTCGATGCTTTTGATCGCTTGATGAATCTCTCCGAAACGGACGAAGCTGCCGAGTGAATCTGTTTTTCCTGGTCGAAGGAAGGCGCACCGAGCCCCGAGTCTACGATGCTTGGGTGAAGCATACTTTTCCGCAACTGCGCAAAGTCAAATATGCGGTGGACGCCGATACGGATTGCTATTGCATCTTTTCCGGTAACGGATATCCCGCATATCGTCATCGTCTCAAGAGCGCGTTCGAAGAAATTGGCGATTACCCAGTAATCGACCACTTTTTCCTGTGCGTAGATTCCGAAGGAGTCAGCTATGACAGGCGGGTTGCGGAGGAATGGCGGGTCATGGCAGAACTTGCCAAGGAAACGTCCTTATTCGAGAAAAATTCTCGGGTCGAATTGCACCTGATCGTCCAGCGCTGTTGCATCGAGACGTGGTTTTTGGGAAATCGCAAGATGCTGAAGGATACGTCCCTGTCGCCGCAGCTCGCGGAAATGAGGCGATTTTATGATGTAGGTGAGCTGGATCCAGAGCTGATGGGCAAACCGGAGGGGTACGTCACGCGCGCCAACTATCACCTCGCATATCTGAAGGAAATGCTGCGGGAACAGGGCAAGAATTACTCGAAGGAACTCCCCGGCGTCGTCAAGGAGCGTGATTACCTCGATGCATTACGCGAACGTTGCGCAAGCACCGGGCATCTGGGGAGTTTGTCGGGCTTGTTGTCGATTTGGGCTCGTTTGTCGGAAACTTCGCCGACGAAATGATGAACTGAATCACCCCACCAATAGCGCACTCGCCATGTTCCGATTCGACGCAATCGCTTGACCATCACGCGATGCCACCAAAAGCCCCACGTCCACAATCTCCGGAAACTTCGCCACGCCGCGCTGGGCCGCTCGAGCCGCCGGAATGCCCTCTTCCAGCCAATCGTAGACCGTTTTCGCCAAAAAGCGCCGCACGATCTCCTCGCCCACGCCCGTCGCCGCCACAGCGCCCGCAGGACCCGCGTACACGCCGCAACCCATCAAGGGCGAATCGCCCACACGACCCCGGAGCATGTACACCGTCCCGCCCGTCGATGCCGTCGACGCAAATCGCCCGTGCGAATCACGCACGACCGCCCCGACCGTATCTTTGATCGGCGGTTCACTGCCGAAATTCCACAATGCGCGCCAATCCAAATGCAACCAAGCCGCCGCATCCGTCGCATAATCGCCGTCGCCTTGACCACGCAATTCCGCCATCGCCCGAGCGTGCTTGTCTTTGGCTTTTTCCGTCATCGGATCGTAATCGCCGAATCCCGTCGCCCGAGCAAATGCCGTGGCGCCATCACCCACCAGCATCAAATGCGGCGTCTCCATCACCTTCGCCGCCACCAGAATCGGATTCTTCACGCGCTGGATACATGCAACGGAGCCAAACCTCGCGTCGCTCGTCATGATCGATGCGTCCATTTCAATGGTTTGCCCATCAAAACGTAAATTCGATCCCGTCCCCGCATTAAATCGCGGATCGTCTTCGAGCACCACCGTCGCCGCCAACGCCGCCGCCGCCGCATCGCCGCCTTGCTCGAGCACCGCACGAGCTGCCTCGGCCGCCTTCACACACCCGTCCGAATAGGCATGCGGAGATGCCGCGCCGCCATGCGTCAAAATTGCGTACTTCATGTTCATGCCTCGTGGGGCAGGGGAGGAATTTGTGATGTACGTTCCTTACCCCAGTAGATGACTTGTTTCCACACCGCCGTGACGTCGTCCGCGAAGATGACGACGAGATCGCCGGGTTTGGCCATGCTCATCGCCAGCTCGACCGCTTCGCGTTCGTCCGTGCGCGGGAAGATGTTCTCGGGCGAACGGCCTGCTTCACGCGCGCCTTCGGCCAAAAGCCCTGAAAGTTCGCCGGGTTTGCGTCCACGTCGCGCGCTGTCTTCTTTCGGGATCACGATGTCGAACACGCGTCCTGCTTCGCGTCCGACTGCGCGAATGTCGTCGTCGCGGCGATCGCCTGCCGCCATGAGCACACCAATGCAGCGTCCGCGGCGCAAACCGTGGATGAAATCGGCCATTTTCGCCATCGCTGCGGGGTTGTGGCAGTAGTCGACGATGACCCGGAACGGATGCTCGTCGAAGACGTTGCATCGACCCGGTGCCTGGAAAAACGACGTCGTAAACGTCCGCAAACCTTGGCGAATGTGCTCGAGGCTCACGCCCATCGCGTACGCGATCGCGGCTGCGGCCAGAGCGTTCTCCACGTTGAACTTTGCTTTGCCCTCGAACGTTGCCGGGATCAGATGTGTCCACGTCAGCGGAATGTGCCGATCGCCGTCGTAGATCGTGATCATGTCGCCGTTGACGCCTTGTTCGAGCACCACCGCGCGTCCGCCATCACGCACGTGCTTGCGCACCGTCTCGTTTGTCGGGGAACGCGAGAAGTACATGATGCGGCCACTCGCTTTTTCCGCCATTGCGCGCGTGTATTCATCGTCCGCGTTGAGCACGCTCGTGCCGCCGTCGCGGACCACTTCCACGATGAGCCGCTTCACGTACGCGAGATCTTCCACCGTCTCGATGCCGCCAAGGCCCAAGTGATCCGCCGACACATTGAGCACCGCGCCGACATCGCATCGATCCCAGCCCAAACCTTCACGCAAGATCCCGCCTCGCGCCGTTTCGAGCACCGCAGCTTCGACCGTGGGATCCGTGAGCACCACGCGAGCGCTCCAAGGCCCCGTCATGTCGCCTTTCAAGATGCGTTCGCCGTCGATGTAGATGCCGTCGGTCGTCGTCAAACCCGTGCGTTTGCCGCTCATCTTGAGGATATGCGCGACCATGCGGCTCGTCGTCGTCTTGCCGTTTGTCCCGGTGATCGCCGCCATCGGGATCCGCGCCGGCACGCCCGACGGGAACAACATGTCGACGACCGGTGCAGCCACATTCCTTGGTGTTCCAACGGTTGGCGACACGTGCATGCGGAAGCCCGGCGCTGCGTTCACTTCGACAATCACGCCGCCATGTTCACGGCAGCTCTTGGAGATATCCGGGCAGATGAGATCGATGCCCGCAACATCGAGCCCCACGACCTTCGCGGCTCGAATCGAAATGTCCAGGTTGTCCGGGTGAATCACGTCCGTGCGATCGATCGCGGTCCCGCCTGTCGACAGGTTGCCCGTGGATCGCAACGCAAACATCTGCCCGGCAGGAAGCACCGTCTCGAGCGTGTAGCCCGCTTGCGCCATCAACCGTTCGGCTTGGTGATCGATCTCGATGCGCGTGAGGACTTTTTCATGACCAACCCCGCGTCGTGGATCCGTGTTCACGATGTCCACGAGCTGCTTGATCGTGCTTTGTCCGTCGCCGATGACATGCCCCGGCACGCGTTCCGATACCGCGACGACTTCGCCGTTCACCACGAGCACGCGATGATCCTTGCCGTGCTGGAATGTCTCGACGAGCACGTAACTCGAGAGATCGTAGGCCTTGTTGAATGCATCGCGCACGGCTTCGGCCGTCGTCAGATCGAGCGCGACGCCACGTCCATGCGAGAGATCCATGGGTTTGACCACGATCGGGTAACCCAAACGTTCCGCGATCTCGACCGCTTCATCCGCCGAATACGCTCGCTCTTGTCGCGGTACCGGCAAACCTGCTCGTTCCAGGAGCGAATTCGTGAGCTGTTTGTCTTGGGCGATCTCCACGGCGATGTGTCGTGTTTCGCTCGTGACGGTCGCTTGAATACGCTTTTGATAGGTGCCCCAACCGAATTGCACGAGGCTCTGTTTGTTGAGCCGCATCGTCGGGATACCGCGCTTCTTGGCTTCTTCGACCAGGCTGCGTGTCGACGGACCCAAGGCCATGCGTTCCGCCAAGCGGGCCAAGCTTTCGATCTCTTCTTGCAAGTTCACCGGCGGGAGTTTGTCCGGGAAACCGTCGGGCAGAAGGCTTCGCAAATACCGCAGCGCCACTTCACCGGCACGTCGCCCCACCGACTCTTCTTCGAAGCTGTAGACGACGTGATAGACGCCTTCGCGATGCGCCGTGCGGGTTTTTCCGTATGTAACGGGCGTACCCGCCAAACACTGGAGCTCCAGCGCCACGTGCTCCGTGATGTGTCCGAACCACGTTCCATCGTTCAAGCGGCGAATGAATCCACCCGGTTCACCGTAGGAACAACCGTGCTCGTGCAACGTCGGCATGGCCGAAATAAGGCGCTCGGTAAAACCCGGGATCTTGTCGCTCGGGTATTGCTCGAGTTCTTCCAGGTCGATCGTCAGACGAATGACCGGTCGGTAGCCATAGAGGTTGGGACCACGATAGACGCGCGTTTCGAGCAGTTTCATGGAGTATCTCGTGGGCTGGGAGGAGCGGATTCGGGTTCTTCGTCTTTGTGCGAACGAGGCCACGACGGGATGCGGTGATCGATGTCGAAGCCGCAACCTTGGGTGAGTACGTGCACGGACAAACCGAGCAAAGCCGCGGGAGAATCGCGTTTGACCTCGTGAATGTCGGTGTGTTGGATCTTCGAGCCGTCGATGATCGTGACGGTGCCGCGTCCGATGACTTGCAGCTTCTTGTCCGACTTCAAGACGATGGCGGTGTCTTCATCGATGCCCACGCCGATCAAGAACGGGTTCATCGCGACCGCTGAAAACAAGCGTCCGATGCGATGACGTTGTCCGAAGTGTTGATCGATGACGAGCTTGCGCGTGAGGCCGAGACCCGGAGCAAGCATCACGAGTTCTCTGCGCGGCGCGTAGCCTTTGCGGCCTTGCGCGATCATGTGATCGCAGATGACGCTCGCGCCTGCGGACGTGCCGGCAACGACGGCTCCGTTGCGATGCGCGCGGCGGATCGTGCGGGCGAGCTCGGTGCCGCCGAGCATCGTGACGATGCGACCTTGATCGCCGCCGGTGAAGAAGATGCCCGTGACTTCCTTGACCAGCGCAAGTTTGTCCGGGTCTTCGCCATCGGCGCGCGACGCGATCCGTACGATGTGTACCTCCGCGCCGAGTTCGCGAAAGATGGACTCGTAGGTGTTCGCCATCTCGACGGGGATGCTCGACGCCGTTGGAAACACGGCGATTTTGGCGTGTTTGGCGCCTCCCGCGTGTTTGACGACTTCGCGCAAAACCGATCGAGCCCCGATCTTGTCTTCGGCTCCGCCAATGGCGATCAGCGGGCCGCGATGCGGGTGGGAATGCGCGGAATGAGCTTCGGAAGATGCCTCGGCGTGCGTGCCGGATTCGGCCTTGTGGTGCGCCACGTTGCGCGCAGCGATACCACGGTTCGGTGAAACTTCCGATATTTTGTGCTACAGGGCGCGCCCGGAGGAACTCCAGTGGCCAAGAACGAAACTCCCAAAACTGCCATCACCCCAACGCGCAACGATGACTACGCGGAGTGGTACCAGCAGGTCGTCCGAGCTGCCGACCTTGCTGAAAACTCGCCGGTGCGTGGATGCATGGTGATCAAGCCGTGGGGGTATGCGCTCTGGGAAAACATTCAGCGCGAACTCGATCGCATGTTCAAAGCGACGGGGCACAAGAACGCGTATTTCCCGCTCTTCATCCCCAAATCGTTCCTCGAGAAAGAAGCGGAACACGTCGAAGGGTTTGCCAAGGAATGTGCGGTCGTGACGCACCATCGCCTCGTGGCCGGACCCGAAGGCGGCTTGATTCCCGATCCCGAAGCGAAACTCGAAGAGCCGCTGATTGTGCGTCCCACGTCGGAGACGATCATCGGAGCTGCGTTTGCGTCGTGGGTGCAGAGCTACCGAGATTTGCCTTTGCTCATCAACCAATGGGCCAACGTCGTGCGTTGGGAACTCCGAACGCGTTTGTTTTTACGAACCGCGGAATTCCTCTGGCAAGAAGGCCATACGGCGCACGCGACGGAAGCTGAAGCGCGTGAAGAAACCGCGAAGATGCTCAATGTGTACGCAACCTTCGCCGAGCAGTTCATGGCGATGCCGGTCATTCGTGGACCCAAGACGGCGAGCGAACGGTTCCCCGGCGCTGTCGATACGTACGCGATCGAAGCGATGATGCAGGATCGCAAGGCGCTTCAAGCCGGCACGTCGCACTTCCTCGGACAGAACTTCGCCAAGGCAAGCGGGATCAAGTTCCACACGCAGCAAGAAACGCTCGAGTTTGCCTGGACAACCTCGTGGGGCGTTTCGACGCGTCTCATCGGCGGGCTTCTCATGACGCACTCGGATGACGACGGTCTTGTCTTGCCGCCTCGTTTGGCGCCCGCGCACGTGATCATTTTGCCGGTGCTTCGTGGTGACGACACCAAGGCGAAGGTCATGGAGTACGTCGAGTCGATTGCGGCGGAGCTGCGCAACGTCAGCTTTGGTGGTCGTCCGCTCGAGGTTGAGGTGGACAAACGCGACATTCGCGGCGGCGACAAACAGTGGGAGTGGATCAAGAAGGGCGCGCCGTTGCGCGTCGAGATCGGCCCGCGTGATGTCGACGGCAACATGGTCATGGTGGCGCGTCGTGATCGCGGCACGAAGGACAAGGCGTCCATGTCGCGCAACGAGTTTGTCGCTAAGGTCGGCGAGATCCTCCAGGACATGCAGACCGGCATGCTGAACAAGTCGCTCGCGCACCGCAAAGAGCACGCGAAGCGCATTGACGACAAGGCATCGTTCGACAAGTTCTTCACGGCGAAGAATCAAGACAAACCCGAGATTCACGGCGGGTTTGCGTTGTCGCACTGGTGCGGAAACGCGCTCTGCGAAACGTCGATCAAGGAGCGTCTCAAGGTGACGATTCGCTGCATCCCCGAGCATGGAATCGATGGCGTTGCCGATGCGGAATCGTTGCGCGAACCCGGATCGTGCGTGCAATGCGGCGCTTCGAGCACGCAACGCGTGGTGTTCGCGAAGTCGTATTGATCAGCCTTTCAACCAGCACCCGTCGAAGCCAAAACTCTTCGCGTAGCGAACGTTCAATTCCCCCGCCCCCAAATCAACGGACGCCCTTCCACCCTCGCAGACAAAATGGGGGGTTTGGGGGGCGAAGCGAGCGTCGCCGTCTGGCCGAAGGCCAGCCGGCGGTCAGCGAGCGGCGCCCCCCATCGAAAAGCATCTTCGCGAAGCGCGCTTGTTAGCGCGCGTAGCGAACGTTCAAAACAAGGCGTGCGCTTTCAATTCCCCCGCCCCCAAATCAACGGACGCCCTTCCACCCTCGCAGACAAAATGGGGGGTATGGGGGGCGAAGCGAGCGTCGCCGTCTGGCCGAAGGCCAGCCGGCGGTCAGCGAGCGGCGCCCCCCATCACAAACAAAGCTCTTCGCGGAGCGCCCTTGTTAGGGCGCGTAGCGAACGTCCAAATCAAGGCGTGCGCTCTCAATTCCCCCGCGCGCAAATCAAGGCGTGCGCTCTCAATTCCCCCGCGTGCAATCCCCCGTGTTTGTCCCGACGGATCACTTCGTGCGTTTGATGATGTGAAACCCGCGTGGGGTTTCCACGACGTCCGAAATCGTATCCAACTGCATCGAGAAGCATTTGTCCGAGAACGCGGCGGGCATCGCGTTGCGTTCGAAGTTCCCAAGGCGACCTTCGGCAGCTTTGGACATCTCGTCATCCGAGTATTTCTTGACCAACTCGGCGAACTTCTTCTCGTCGGCGCGCAGTTGTTTCAGCACATCGTCGGCGCGCTTCTTCGCGTCCTGCTTGGATCGCGTGACTGTTTTCGGCGCGTTTTCCGCACCTTTGTACGTGACGAGGATGTGCGCGGCGCCCGCGATTTCTCGCTCGGCGGCTTGTGGGGGTTTGGCCCCGGGCAAACTCCCGTAGTCGATATCCGCACCGGGTGGTGCCGGGTGACCTCCCAATCTGGGGTCCTCGGGGTCGAAGATTTCTGCCCGACCAGGCGCTGAAACCGTAGCGGACGGAGTGGGCGGAGGCGCCGCGTCAGCTTGCGGTGTGCCATCGCTGCTGCTTCCCGAGCTACAACAACCGGCAATTACGCACGCGCATGCGGCGATCCATGTGCGAGCACGCGACGACGTTCGAAGGCCAAAGGAGACGACCGGACGCATGTCGCTCGTATCGCTGACGAAGCGCGTTTCGTCAACTGCGCGTCGTCTCCAGCGCGGTACGATGAGCAATCGCATGCCCCGCATCCTGCACATCGAGGACGATCCGGCCAATCGGCTTCTCGTTCGAAAACTGCTGCAAAAAGACGGTTATGAAGTGATCGACGCAGCCGATGGGCTCGAAGGCGTGCGGCTGGCTTGTGCCACGCGTCCCGACCTCGTCCTCGTGGATCTGAACATTCCGGGACTCGACGGATTCGAAGTCACGTTGCGTTTGCGCGGCGAACCGCAGCTCGCCGGTGTCCCGATTGTCGCGATCACCGCCGAAGGTGATCGCGAAACGAGCTTGGCTGTCGGGTGTGATGGCTTCTTGCAAAAGCCCATCGATGCAAAATCGTTTGTGTCCCAACTAGAGCGTTTCATGCAGATCGGCCCGCGTGAGATCGATGCTGCATCCGCTGGAGCCATGCGCTTGCGACAACAAAGCTCGCGCATCGTGCAGCACCTCGAAGAAAAAGTTTCGGAGCTCAGTCGCGCGAACTCCCGCTTGCGTGAACTCGATGCGGCCCGCACGGCGTTTTACCGGAACATCTCCCACGAGCTCGCCACGCCGATGACGCCCATCGTCGGCTACGTAAAACTCCTCCAAGACGAAGAGCTCGGGCCTCTCACACGAGCGCAAACCAAGGCACTACGCGCGATGGATGATTGCGTTCGTCGCTTGCGATCGTTGCTCGACAACTTGCTCGACGTCACGGGCCTCGAAACAGGCCGCATGCACTTTCAACACACCGATTACGACTTCCTCGACACGACACGACGCGCGCTGGCCCAAGTCGCCGATCGACTTGATGAATCGAAGATTCAGCTCGTGGAGCAGTTACCTCGAGGACCGTTGGCCGCTTGGGGAGATGCGAATCGATTGCAACGCGCGATCGTGCAGTTGCTCGAGAATGCCGCGAAGTTCACGCCGGCCGGCGGCACGGTCGGCGTGCGCGTGACGTGGTTGAACTCGGGTCACTACGAGCTGTGCATCGCGGACACGGGACCGGGAATTCCTCCGGAAAAACAGGCGCGCATCTTCGAACCGTTTTACCAAGTCGACGGATCGGTGACGCGTGAACATGGCGGTGTGGGCGTGGGCCTCGCGATCGCGCGACGAACAGCGCGTGGGCTCGGGGGTGATGTGCGGATTGTTTCGCCCTGCAACGAAATCATCGAAGCGGTTCGTCTGGGCGGAGCAGCGTTTTACCTGACCGTTGCTGTTCGTGCGCCGTGGGAATTGCCCACGGACGGGGAAAAAGATCGGTGAGTCAGATTTATCTCGATTGGAACGCGACTACTCCGCCCCATCCCGATGTCGTCAGCGCCATGGTCGCCACCGCGCGCGACGCGTGGGGCAACCCGGCGAGCATCCATGGAACAGGTCGGCGCGCTCGCGCTCGCGTCGAGGACGCGCGTGAAGCCGTTGGATCTCTCGTGGGACGAGATCCGCGCGACGTGTACCTCACGTCCGGAGGCACCGAAGCCAATAACCTCGCGCTTTGGCACGCCTTTGCGGATGGTTTGTCCAGGCCGGATACGCCGCGACAAGCGCTCGTCGTCAGTCGGATTGAACATCCTTCCGTCGTGAAGTTTGCCGAGCATCTGGCGACCCGAGGTGTCGTCGTCGAGTGGGTGCTTCCAGCGTCAAGTGGTCGCGTGGATCCAAACGCGATCTCCGAAGCGATGGATCGCGTCGCTTCAGCGAACGCCGTCGTCAAACTCGTTGCGCTTCAAGCGGTCAACCACGAGACCGGCGTGATCCAACCCGTTGCCGAAGTCGCCGAGATCTGTCGGTCACGTAAGGCGCTGCTGTTTGTCGATGCGGTACAGGCTGTGGGCAAACTGCCGCGATCCACGTACGAAGCGGCGGATTTGCTGAGCCTCGCGGCGCACAAGTTCCGCGGACCGAAAGGCGTTGGTGCGTTGGCAACGCGACCCTCGGTGCACCTTCGACGGTTGCTCTTTGGAGGCGCGCAAGAGAAAGGACTACGTCCCGGCACGCAAGATCCCGTGGCGTGTGCGGGCTTCGCCGTCGCCGCGGATCGAGCGAAAGAAATGCCCGCTCGGTACGCGGCGATCGCGTCTGTACGAGACGAACTCGAGCGCGATCTTTCGGAGCTGTCGCAACGCCTCGGTGTGACCACAAACCGCAATGGCGAAGGCGATCGCGCGCCGCACGTGACGAACATGTCCTTCGCCGGATGGATCGGCCCCGAGCTCTGCGCAGCGCTCGATCTGGAAGGCGTCGCCGTGTCCAGCGGCTCCGCATGCAGCGCGGGCACCGCGGAACCTTCGCCCGTGCTCGAAGCGATGGTCGGTTGCGATCGAGCTCTGTCCGCTGTGCGTGTCTCGCTGGGTGAAGACACGACTTCCGACGATCTTCGCAACGCTCTGGCTCGATGGGAACGCGTGCTCGCTCGAGCAGCTCTGCAACGTCGCGTCACCTGAACAATCGTCGAGCGGACACCTGCACAAAACGCTTATTGAAGAGCCTGTGGAGAAAGGTTCGTCCTTCCGAACGCCTGTGCTCCATCTTGCTTCGAGTCGTTCCGCGGGAAAAACGACGGGCCTTTGCGTGTTTGCCCCGGCGTGGGTGACCCTTCGAGTGGTACTTGAACGATTTCGCTCAAGTGCGAGTGACGTCTCGAAGGTGAAGTGCCAAGTGCGCGAATTTGATCAGCTTTTCACAGGCGTATCGAAGTGAGCGAGTCGATCCACTGAATGGAATGACGACACGCCACTGCTGCATGCGTGTTCAGCGGAATTTCGAGGTGAAGTGATAGGTATGAAGTAAGATGATAAATACTTGAAATTAAAATGAAATTTGTGGATGTAAGCGGGAACTTGTTGACAAGTCGAAATCCGCCTCGGACCCACTGAATGGGTGTCGAGTAAGTCGGAATCGTGCGACCCGAAGTCGATGCGGGACGCGCCAAACACCTCCGCCGTGCCGAACCACGAGCGGGCAGCGCATCAAACCGCGTTGTCGAGGTGATCATGGCTGGAAGCGATCGCGCGGGCCAAATCCTGAGCGATCGAAAATTGCCGGCGGCGATTGGCGCGAAAAACTTGCCTCGGATCAGGTCGTCGTGGCGGCAGGCGTTTGTCGTTGTCGCAAGATCTCGTAGAGCGCGAGAGCTGTCGCCACGGACGCGTTCAGCGAGCTGATCGGTCCGTTCATGGGCAAGCGCGCCACGTGATGGCATGCGCGCAGCACGGTCCGGCGAGCGCCTTTGTCTTCGGCGCCCGTCACGATCGCCACCGGACCTCGTAGATCCACTGCGCCAAGCTCCGTGGGACCTTGCGCATCGAGTCCGATGACGGTCACGCCGCGTTCGCCCAAGTCGCTCATCGCTTGGGGCAGGGCGGGCACGCGGCAGAGCACGGCATGTTCGATCGCGCCCGCGGAAGCTCGAAACATCGCCGGCGAAAGCGGCGCGGACGCGTGTTCCGGCCACACGATGCCCGTAGCTCCAAGCGCCACGGCGCTGCGGACGATCGCCCCGAAGTTCTGCGGATCCATGATCCCGTCCAGTGCGACAAACACGCTTGTCGGGACAATCGGTACGTCGACGAGCTTGCGCAGGATCAAGTCCGGAACGGTCGCGAGAACGCCTTGGTGTCGACCTTCGCCCGCAGCCCGATCCAGATCGAAGCGCGATGCGTACTCGACGCTTACGCCGCGTCCTTCGGCGAATTTGGCGAGACCTTGAAGTTTGGGATTGGGCCGATGTTCGATGACGACGCGTTCGATCGCGCCTCCATGAACTCGAATGGCTTCTCGAACCGGTTGAACGCCGAAAACGGTACGACTCACGAACTTCGCGCCTCGAGTGCGGTTTGGATTTCCAGAACGACCCCACGCGCCGCTTCGCGTGGATCCTGGGCATCACGAATCGGTCTTCCAACGACGAGCAAGTCGGCGCCCGCGGCGATCGCATCGGCCGGCGTGACGACACGCTTTTGATCTCCGGCTGCATTGCCCGCGGGACGAATCCCCGGCGTCACGATCAAAGCCTCGGGCCCCAGGATGCGACGCAGGTTTGTCGCTTCGGCAGCGGACGCGACAAACCCACGTACACCCGCGTTCCAAGCGAGTTTCGCCACGCGCTCCACTTGGTGCGACGGCGCCGGTTCGATGCCGATGTCCGCGAGATCCGCCGCATCGAGCGACGTGAGAACCGTGACGGCAAGGATCGTGAGCGGCGTGGGGGCGCGTTTCGCTTCTTCGACAGCGCGTTCGAGCATCGCGCGACCACCATGCGCGTGAACCGTGAGGTACCGAATGCCGAGCGAAGCTGCGGATCGCACGGCACGTCCGACAGTTTCCGGAATGTCGTGCAGTTTCAGATCGAGAAACACATCGCGTCCGACGTCATGACAAACCGCGATGGCTGCCGATCCTTCGGCGATGAACAATTCGAGCCCAACCTTGAGCACGCCTACGTGCGGGGCGACGAGACGCGCGCCTTCTCGAGCTTCTTCGAGCGATCCGTAGTCGAGCGGGTAAACGAGACGTTGTGCAGCGATCACGATGCCGAGCTTCTTATACGAATTCGTGACGAAGGGCAGGGGACAACGGCCACGAACGTGACGTTTGGCGACAGACGCGCCTGAAATGAAGTGAATTGCGGGGGAGAAAGTGGGTTCGTGAAGTCAAACCGCGAAGGTTTGTCGATCACAAACAGGAGCAGAGAGGATCGCCGGGAGCGCAGTTGCAGGCTTTGGCGGGAGCGCCTCCGCCGGCCGGACGAGGTCCGCCGCCGATGGTCTTCTGCTTGGCCTTTTCTTCTTCGAGCTGCTTCTGGAGTTTGGCGCGGGTGGCTTCGTCCTGAGCGCTCGCGAGTTGCGACAAAAGCCCTTCGATCTTGGCTTGTTGCGCCTTCGCTTGCTCTTCGGCCTTCTTCTTTTCTTCTTCCGCTTGACGCGCTTGTTGCTCGAGAGCTTGACGCGCCTTTTCGTCGTCTTGGCTCTTCTTCACGAGCACTGCGGTGGTCACGCCGCCGATGACGAGAACGCCGGCAACGACGCCGTAAAGCGTTTTGCGGAGCTTCTTCTTCGATTCGTCGTGTTGCAACGCCGCGAGCTTTCGCTCGTGCTCTTGCTGCGCGTTCATGGCATCGAGGCGAGCGCGTTGTTCGGCTTCGACACGAGCCTTTTCGACTTCGGCTTGACGAATCGCTTCGAGGCGCGCGGCTTCTTCGCGTGCTCGACGCTCTTCGTTCATTCGCCGTTCTTCTTCAGCTCGAATACGAGCCTCTTCTTCTTCACGTGCGCGGCGTTCAGCGTCGGCTTTCGCCTGCGCTTCTGCGGCAACGGCCGCCGCCTTCGCATCCTCCTCCTGCTTGATTCGATCCTCCTCGAGGCTCATCAGCTCCTTCAGGGAGAACAGGACCGAGCTTTCCTTCTGTTCGGACATGACGTCGTGGCTCCTTCAAAAAAGCTGCGCGCTCGCCATTCGTATCCGGAGGAGGACCATCACTTCACAGCGCAGAGTGATGGCACCTTTCCGAGGACACCCAGCGTGGGTGAGACTATCGCGGCGCCTGTGGGTATCAACCCCCAACGACCCATGTCAATTGGGTCCTTTGTGAAACTTTTCTATCCAGCGCGATTTCCGCGGAGTTTGCGCGATCCACCGCCGACGGAGCACCTCAAGAATTATTCACGCCCGTTTCGATCTTGACGACCGCCCCGTTTCCAGCATCGACGTCGCGACACTTGGATTTCTCAGCCCGCTCCGCTAGGGTCGCGTCCCCATGGCACTCATCAAGGCGCACATCACAGGCACGGTTTGGAAGATCGAAGTCAAACCCGGCGATGCTGTCGAGGAAGGCACCGTCGTCGTCATCCTCGAATCCATGAAGATGGAAATGCCCGTCGAAGCCGAAGATTCCGGCAAAGTCACGGAGATCCTCGTTACGGAAGGACAAGCCGTTACCGAAGGCTCTCCTCTCGTCAAAATCGAGTAACGTTTCAAACGACAAACATGCCCGCAGTTCGCCCCCGGTTGAACAGCCGGGGCCGAGGATCCTTTGCGGCGTTCGTCGCTCCAAACCTCACCGTTATTCGCGCCAGAAAAACTTCCAGGGGTTGTGCTTGAGATCCCGCACCAGCTCCTGAAGGTCGTCGTACAGCTGCTCGTCCGCTACGAGCGCTCCGACCGTACCTTTGCCCCGACGAACCCCCGATGCGATCGCTTGCGCGTCTTGCGTCAGGCCCTTCGTGTTCTTTGCGACCTCGGCCAAGTCCGAAATCATCGCCTTCAGCTTCGCCTGTTCGCTTTCGGATCCAACGGTTTGGCTCACTCGCTTCACCGCCGTCATCGTCTCTTTCGCGTCCGCAAGCAGCGGCGGAGCGTCTTTCGCCAAGGCGCTCGTCGAATGTTCGACGTTCTCCAAGATCCGATCGATCGCCGGGTTTTCCACGTACTTCTGCTTCGCTTCTTTGACCGTGTCCTGCGTGTCGATCGTGATCTGTTCGACGTTCGCCGTGATCCGATCCAATCGCTGACCGTTTTTCTCGAAGAACTCGCCGGTTCCCTTGAGCGTCTTCGACAAACCGTTGAGCGCCACGCCGATCTCGTCCTTGTTTCCGTGAAGCGCTTGCGTCGCTACGTGCAAAAGTTCGTACGTCTCGGCGACGAGCAAATCGAAACGCGGCGGATCGATGCCGCGGACTTCCGCACCTTCCGGCAAAACCTGCCGATCCGCAGAACCGGGATCGACCGCCAAATACTGTTCACCCAAAACGCTCGCGCTCGTGACATAGAAGATCGCGTTGTCATGGATGCCGGGTTGGTACTTCTTCTCGACCTCGATCTTCAATCGCACCAAGGTTTGTCGTGTCCCGGTTGGGCTCGGTGCACCCCCGCGGTACTGGATCTCGGTCACTTTGCCGATCTTCACGCCCGCGATCTTCACCGGTGCCCCCGTTTGAAGACCTCCGGGGTTGTCGAAGTTCACGAACATCGAGTACTTAGGCTCGAAGTTGATCCCGCCCATGACCAGGATGAACGCTGCCAACAGCGCCGTGGCCGTCAGGATCAAGATGCCTACTTTCACTTCGATCGAACGCGGACTCGCCATGCGCGCAATATGCCCCAGAAACGGCTAGGATCCCACGCGCTCTTTACGACGCACTGCGCCGGATTCGCATGATCTCGTTTCGCCACCTCGCCAAATCGTTTGGCTCGAAGAAAGTCATCGAAGACGTCAGCTTCGATGTGCAGGACGGCGAGGTGTTTTTCATCATCGGCCAGTCGGGCGTCGGCAAAAGCGTGCTCATCAAACACCTTGTCGGCCTCTTGTATCCCGACGCGGGCGAGATCTGGCTCGACGGCGAAGAGATCAGCCGTTTCGACGAAGAGCGCATGTATCCCGTGCGCATGAAGTGCGCGATGGTCTTCCAACATTCCACGCTCTTCGATTCGATGACGTGTGCGGAAAACGTCGCCTTGCCTTTGCGCAAACACAAAGGTTTGAAGCCCAAAGAAGCCCTCGGCGAAGCTCGAAAACGCCTCGAACAAGTGCACATGCTCGAGTTTGCCAATCGCTACCCGCCCGAGCTTGGCGACGGCATGCGCAAACGCGTCGCGATCGCTCGCGCTCTCACGCTCGATCCCGAGTACGTTCTGTTCGACGAACCCACCACGAGCCTCGATCCCGTCAGCGCTCGGCGCGTCGACAAACTCATCCGCGAACTGAGCGATACGCTCGGCGTTACGAGCATCGTCGTCAGCCACGATCTCGTCAGTATCTTCACGATCGCCGATCGCATCGTCATGCTCTACAAAGGGTTTGTCCGCATGATCGGCACGCGGGAAGAGTTCAAGAACGCCGACGACGAGATCATTCAACAGTTCATCAACGGCCGCGCCGAAGGGCCTATCGAATAGGCTTCTTCGTGGGCGTTTTGCGCGGTTTGTCGGAGCGGGGCTTGGCCCCGGACCCCACGAGGGGCTCCGCGCCCCTCGACCCGCGCAAGGGGCCCGCCCCTTGACCCTTGCGTTGATTCGCTCGCTTCGCGATCGAATCAAGAGGCTGGCATGTCGGGCAAAACGTCGATGTTCGGCCGCCGATGATCAGGTGCGTGAAGTTGGATCGACATGTGGGACAAGGTTCACCCGTGCGTCCGTAC
>WBZU01000999.1_pt2 | contig 22110 bp, 25 predicted proteins | sample 5204311 | NCBI WGS metagenome assembly WBZU01 (sample SAMN12344359, study PRJNA552823) | activated sludge metagenome | biome: Activated sludge suspended growth; feature: Nitrification reactor; material: Wastewater; isolation source: activated sludge from nitrification reactor of wastewater... | reverse complement strand
CGAAATCAGCGCGGATGTAGCGCCCTTCGGCATCGAACTCACCATTCCCGAAACCTTCGACCACCCGTTCGGGCTTCTGCCGGCACCAGACACCAACCCCGCTGTAACCCTTCTTTTCCGCCGCATGATAGAACGCATGCATGTCATCCGGGGCCAGCATATCTGGGGTGAGGTCGGGCAACTGGGCCTTGAGTTCCTGGAGACAGACGATATCCGGCGCCTGCGCGACCACCCAAGCGAGTAGATTCTTGCTCCAAGCACTGCGGATACCATTGAGATTCAGGGAGATGATGCGTAACATTGTCGTCTTTCGCGCCGCGGTGCTCGCGCTTGCGAGATGGGAACGGGATGGACTTTCGTCAGGAATTCATTGAATTCGCACTTGGCTGCAAGGTTCTGCGCTTTGGCGAATTCACGACCAAGGCCGGGCGGCTCTCGCCCTATTTTTTCAACGCCGGACTGTTCAACGACGGGCAGTCGCTGGGCCGGCTGTCCGAATTCTACGCCAAGGCGGCCGAAGCCGGCGGCGTCGACTTCGACATGCTGTTCGGTCCGGCCTACAAGGGCATCCCGCTGGTCGCCGCCATCGCGGTCGCGCTGGCGCGACGCGGCCGGAACTTTCCGTTCGCCTACAACCGCAAGGAAGCCAAGGATCACGGCGAGGGCGGCAGCATTGTCGGCGCGCCGCTCGCGGGCCGCGTGCTGATCGTCGACGATGTCATTTCCGCGGGCACGTCGGTGCGCGAGTCGGTCGACCTGATCCGTGCCGCCGGCGCCACCCCGGCCGGCGTGCTCATCGCGCTGGACCGCCAGGAGCGGGGGCAAGGAGAACTCTCGGCGGTACAGGAAGTCAAGCGCGACTATAGCATCCCGGTGATTGCCGTCGCCGGCTTACGGGACCTGATGGGCTATCTCGAATATCATCCGGAATTCTCTTCACACAAGACAGCCGTCGAACGTTACAGGGAGCAGTATGGTGTCAATCAATAAACTAGCGGCCGGCGCGATCGTGCTGTTCGCAGCCCTTCCGGCTCAGGCAGCCGCCCCCGCCAGCAAGGAGCCGGCCAGCGGCAAGATGTTCTGCTGCGAAAACGGGCGTATCTGCGGCGACTCGTTTCCCGAGCGCTGCCGGGGCAAGGCCTACAGCATCCTCGACGCCAAGGGTAACCTGATCCGGGAAGAGCCGGCGCCGCTGACCCCCCAGCAGAAGGCCGAAGCCGCAGCCGAGGCGCAGCGCAAGAAGGACCTCGAGGAGCACGCGCGGGAGCAGAGGCGCCAGGATCAGGCACTGCTCCAGACCTATACCAGCGCACAGGATATCGACCGCTCGCAGGCCCGTGCCGAACTGGATGTGGGCGCCGCGATCAAGGGCGCCGAGGAAAAGATTGCCGCAGCGCGCAAGCAGCGCAAGAAGTTCGAGGATGAGGCCGAGTTCTACAAGAAGAAGTCTCTGCCACCCGACGTGGCCAAGGGGTTGCGCGACGCCGACCACGAAATCAAGACGCAGCAGGAACTTCTTGACGTCAAGAGGAAGGACTTGGCCAGCATCCAGGCCAAGTACGATGCGGACCGCAAGCGCTATGCCGAACTGACCGGCCAGTCGGTGGCACCCACCACACCCGCAAAGCCTTCCCCGCCTGCGTCGCCGGCGGCGCCGGCAGCGCCACAAACTCGCTGATCAGCCCGCCAGTTTCCGCCGCAACTGGTCGTTGACCTGTTGCGGGTCGGCCTTGCCCTTGGCCGCCTTCATCACCTGGCCGACCAGCGCGTTGAAGGCCTTTTCCTTGCCCGCCCGGAATTCGGCGACATTGCCGGTATTGGCCGCCAGCACCTCGTCGACCAGCGCCTCGATGGCGCCGCTGTCGGTGATCTGCTTCAGTCCCTGTTTTTCGATGATTTCGTCGGCGGTCGCGCCTTCGCCATTCCACAAGGCCTCGAAGACCTTCTTGGCGATATTGTTCGAGATGGTGTTGTCGGCGATGTGCTGGATCAGACCGGCCAGCTGGGCGGCTGAGACCGACGAATCGGCGAGTTCCTTGCCTTCCTTGTTCAGCCGCGCCGCCAGATCGACCATCACCCAGTTGGCGCAGGGCTTGGCATTGGCCTTGCCGGCAACGGCTACGGTCGACTCGAAATAGGCGGCCATTTCCTGGCTGGCGGTCAGGGTCGTCGCATCGTAGGCCGAGAGGCCGAGGTCGTTGATGAAGCGTTCGCGCATCTGGCCCGGCAGTTCCGGCAGTTCACCCCTGACGCGGGCGATCCAGTCGGCGGAGATGACCAGCGGCAACAGGTCGGGATCGGGGAAATAACGGTAGTCGTGCGCGTCTTCCTTGCTCCGCATCATGCGCGTCTCGCCGGTATCGGGGTCGAACAGCACGGTCGCCTGCTGGATCCTGCGCCCCTCCTCGATCTCGTTGATCTGCCACTGGACTTCGTAGTCGATCGCTTCCTTCAGAAAACGGAAGGAGTTGAGGTTCTTGATTTCGCGCCGGGTGCCGAATTCGGCCTGCCCCTTCGGGCGCACCGAGACGTTGGCGTCGCAACGGAAGGAACCTTCCTGCATGTTGCCGTCACAGATGCCGATCCAGCGCACCAGCGCATGCAGCGCCCTGGCATAGGCCACAGCCTCGTCGGAAGAACGCATGTCGGGTTCGGAAACAATTTCGAGCAGCGGCGTGCCGGCGCGGTTGAGGTCGATGCCGGACCTGCCGTGAAAGTCCTCGTGCAGCGACTTCCCGGCATCTTCCTCGAGATGGGCGCGGGTCAGGCGGACGACCTTCTCGTAGGCCTTGTCGCCCCGGCCGACCTGCAGCGTGATCTTGCCGCCGACGACGACCGGCATTTCAAACTGGCTGATCTGGTAGCCCTTGGGCAAATCCGGGTAGAAGTAGTTCTTGCGCGCAAACACCGATCTCTGCGCCACTTCGGCGTCGATTGCCAGCCCGAAACGAATGGCGCATTCGACCGCCTTCCGGTTGAGCACCGGCAAGACACCGGGCAAAGCGAGGTCGACCGCGCCAGCCTGGGTGTTGGGCGCCGCGCCGAAAGCTGTCGACGCGCCGGAGAAGATCTTCGAAGCTGTCGCCAGTTGTGCGTGCGTCTCGATGCCGATCACCACTTCCCACTGATTCATCGTTTCATTCCATTCATGTACAACGCCCGGTTTTCGCCTCGACCATGATCGGCCAGAGATAGCTGAAAGCGTCGCCTTCGCAGGAATTCTGGCAACCGTTGAAAGCGACCATCACCTTCGGGCCCTGCTCCCACATGCGTACCGAACAGCCGGATTCGCGCTTGTGCGTGAGCAGTGGCTGCGGCATTTTCTCGGTCTGTTCAAAATCCTGCAGATTGAAGCGGCAGGTGCCGTGCTGCTTCATCGACACCTGTGCCGCGAACGACTTCACCTCGGCTTCCCTGACCATCAGGTCGAGGTGGGTAAGGTTGCCGATCCCGTCCCTGCCCGCACACTTGGCGCGGGCATTGAGCGGGCGCGTCGCCTGCGGCTTGATGTTGCGATTCTTCAGGTATTTGAGTGGCTGCGATTCGATCTTCTGCTCGCCGGTTGCGGTCGACCCGTCAGTCGGGCCGGATTCCGCCTGCCTGCCGGTTTCGGCACAACCGGCCGCGAGCAGCACGAAAAGGAGCCATGCCAGCCGCACCAGCGTCACGCGACGCCAGCCGGCCGCCGCCGATGCCAGTCCGTTGCTTGCTGGTAGCGATGAGCAACGTTGAGCAGGCGCACCTCGGCGAAGTAGTTGCCGATCAGCTGCAGGCCGACCGGCAAGCCGTCGGCGAAACCGCAGGGAATCGACATCCCCGGCAGGCCGGCCAGGTTGACGGCGATGGTGTAGATGTCGGACAGGTACATCTGCACCGGGTCAGCCGCCTTCTCGCCAAGCTTGAAGGCGGTCGACGGCGAAGTCGGCCCCATGATCACATCGCACGCTTTGAAGGCTTCGACGAAATCGTCGGCGATCAAGCGGCGGATGCGCTGGGCCTGCAGGTAGTAGGCGTCGTAATAGCCGTGCGACAGCACATAGGTACCGATCAGGATGCGGCGCTTGACCTCGGCGCCGAAGCCCTGGGCGCGGGTCTTCATGTACATGTCGTCGAGGCTGCCGTACTCGGGGGCGCGGTAGCCGTAGCGCACGCCGTCGAAGCGCGACAGGTTGGAACTCGCCTCGGCCGGCGCGATGACGTAATACGCCGGCACCGACAGGTGCGAGTTGGGTAGCGAGACCTCGACGGTCGTCGCGCCGAGCTTCTCGTACTCGGCGATTGCGGCACGCACGGAAGCCATCACCTCGGCATCACAACCCTCGCCGAAAAATTCCCTGGGCAGGCCGATGCGCAGGCCATTCGGGGGCTTTTCGAGATCGCGGGCGTAGTCCTCGGCCAGGCGACCGAGCGAGGTCGAATCGCGCTCGTCGAAACCGGCCATGGCGTTGAGCAGCAACGCGCAATCCTCGGCACTTTTCGCCATCGGGCCGCCCTGGTCGAGCGAGGAAGCGAAGGCGATCATGCCGTAGCGCGAGACGACGCCGTAGGTCGGCTTGAGGCCGGTCAGGTTGCACAGCGCCGCCGGCTGGCGGATCGAGCCGCCGGTATCGGTGCCGGTCGCCGCCGGGGCGAGGCGGGCAGCGACCGCTGCCGCCGAACCGCCGGACGAGCCGCCGGGCACGCGTTCGGCATCCCACGGGTTGCGCACCGGGCCGAAGAACGAGGTTTCGTTCGACGAACCCATGGCGAATTCGTCCATGTTCGTCTTGCCCAGCGACACCATGCCGGCCTCACCGTGCATTTTGCGGATCACCGTCGCATCGTAGGGCGAAATGAAATTGGCCAGCATCTTCGAGCCGCAGGTCGTGCGCCAGCCTTCGGCGCAGAAAATGTCCTTCTGGGCGATGGGGATGCCGGTCAGCGGGCCGGCGGTGCCGGCGGCGATGCGGGCATCGGCGGCGCGGGCGGAATTCAGGCTTTTTTCGGCGTCGACCGTGACAAAGGCGTTCAGCGCCGGATTCAGGCGGGCGATACGGTCGAGAAAGAGCTGCGTCAGTTCGACGCTGGAAACCTGCTTCGCGGCCAGGGCCTGCGAAAGTTGCCTGAGGCTGGCGTCGATCATTCGATGACCTTCGGCACCAGGTAGAGCCCGGCTTCGGTTTCCGGCGCGACGGCCTGAAAGGCGGCGCGGCGATCTTCCTCGGTCACCGTGTCGTCGCGCAAGCGCTGGCTCAGATCCTGGGCATGCGCCATCGGCTCGACACCACGCGTATCGACCGCCTGCATCTGCTCGATCAACCGGAAAATGCCGTTGAGATGGCCCTGCGTGGTCACCGCCTCGGATTCGCTGATCTCGATGCGGGCGAGATGGGCGATGCGCTGAACCTGTTCAAATGTGAGCGACATGGAAGGTAAAGACTTTTTGCAGTGCACAAAGTCTTAAATTGGGAAGCGTTATAAGGTATCATAAAAGTTTTCCCTACTGCACCCTCAGCAGCGGAGTCACAGATGTTCGGTTTCCTCACCAAGTATTTCTCCAATGATCTCGCCATCGACCTCGGCACGGCCAACACGCTCATCTATGTGCGTGGCCGCGGCATTGTCCTTGACGAACCGTCGGTCGTCGCGATTCGCCTCGAGGGTGGCCCGAGCGCCAAGAAGTCCATCCAGGCCGTCGGCAAGGAAGCCAAGGACATGCTTGGCAAGGCCCCCGGCAGCATCACCGTCATTCGCCCGATGAAGGACGGCGTGATCGCCGACTTCACCGTCACCGAGCAGATGCTCAAGCAGTTCATCAAGAAGGTGCACGATTCGCGGCTGTTCAGCCCGAGCCCGCGCATCATTATCTGTGTGCCCTCCGGGTCGACCCAGGTCGAACGCCGGGCCATCCGCGAATCGGCGATCGGCGCCGGGGCCAGCCAGGTTTACCTGATCGAGGAACCGATGGCTGCGGCGATCGGCGCCGGCCTGCCGGTTTCCGACGCCACGGGTTCGCTGGTCGTAGACATCGGCGGCGGCACGACCGAGGTCGGCGTCATCTCGCTTGGCGGACTGGTCTATGCCGGTTCGGTGCGCGTCGGCGGCGACAAGCTCGACGAGGCGATCATCAACTACATCAGCCGCAATTACGGCATGATGATCGGCGAAAACACCGCCGAGAAGATCAAGAAGAACATCGGCTCGGCCTTCCCTGGCGCCGAAGTCAAGGAAATGGAAGTTTCCGGCATCAACAAGGCCGAAGGGATCCCGCGCAAGTTCACAATTTCCTCCAACGAGATTCTCGAGGCGCTGACCGACCCGCTCAACCAGATCGTTACTGCCGTCAAGTCGGCGCTCGAAAAGACCCCGCCCGAACTCGGCGCCGACATCGCCGAACGCGGCATGGTGCTGACCGGCGGTGGCGCCCTGCTGCGCGACCTTGACCGTCTGCTGATGGAAGAAACCGGTCTGCCCGTCATCGTTGCCGAGGAACCGCTTACCTGCGTGGCTCATGGTTCGGGCCTGGCGCTGGAAAAGATGGACAAGCTCGGCTCGATCTTCGCCTCCGAGTAAGGCGGGACGCCATTCGTGGCGGGTCTCGACCACGCGCCGCCGCCTTTTTTCAAGCGAGGGCCAGCACCGCTGGCCCTTCTGACTTTTTACGTCCTGATTTCACTGGCGGTATTTGTCGTCGATTTGCGCGTTCGCAGCCTCGATCTGCTCAGGCAGACGGTGGCGCTGGTGGTTGACCCGGTGCAACGGGTAGCACAAACGCCCGGCAGCCTGGTCGACTACGCGCGCAATTACCTGGAGGGCATGCAGTTGCTGCAGCGTGAAAACGATGAACTGCGCCATGCCAAGCTGACGACGGCGCCAAATCTGCTACGTCTGGAGCAACTGGAAGCAGAGAACGAACGCCTGCGCAAGCTGCTGGTGGTCAAGGAACGCGAGAACGCCAAGGGGCAGGTTGCCCAGATTCTCTACACCGCGCGCGACCCCTTCTCACGCAAGGTGATCGTCGACAAGGGCCAGCAATCGGGAATCGTCGCCGGTCAACCGGCCATCGACGAGGCGGGGGTCGTCGGCCAGGTCACCCGCGTCTTTCCCTTTTCGGCGGAGATCACGCTGATCACCGACAAGGATCAAGCGGTACCCGTGCAGATCGTCCGCAGCGGCCAGCGCTCGGTCGTTTTCGGCCTCGGGACCGGGCAACTCGAGCTGCGCTACATGCCGGCCAACGCCGATGTCGAGGTCGGTGACATCTTAGTGACCTCGGGCCTCGACAGTATCTATCTTCAGGGCTACCCGGTCGCCAAGGTGGTCAGCATCGAGCGCGAAGGCGCCTACTCCTTCGCCCGCATACTCGGCGCGCCGATTGCCGGCGTCGAGAATTTCGGCGAAGTGATGATCCTCGACCCGCGCCAGCCGCTGCCGCCAGCGCCGCCGGTGGCCAAGGGACGCAGCGGCGACGGCGGCGACAAGCCCGGCCTGCGGCCAAAGAAGAAACGCGCGACAAAAGGAAACTGATGCAGCCGACCTTTTTCTCTTCGCGCATCCTGTTGCCGGTTCGCCCCTGGTTCATCTATCTCAGCCTGATCGTCGCCCTGCTCCTCAACTTCCTGCCGACCGCCAATTGGCCGGCGATGCCCGACTGGGTTGCGTTGGTCCTCTGCTTCTGGAGCGTCCGCGAATTCCGCCGGGTCGGCATGGGCTGGGCGTTCATTCTCGGCCTGCTGATGGATGTCGCCGACGGCTCGGTGCTCGGCCAGCACTGCTTTGCCTACGTGCTCCTCGCCTTCGCTGCGTCCTCGCTGTCCCGGCGCCTGCTCTGGTTTCCCCTCGCCCAGCAGGCGTTGCAGGTTCTGCCTTTGCTGCTCCTGACCCAGGTAATCCAGGCGCTGATGCGCCTCGCCGTCGGTGGAGACTTTCCGGGCTGGGGTTATTTCATCGGTCCGTTGGTCGCCAGCCTGCTCTGGATTCCGCTCACCTTTGTCCTGCTTCTGCCGCAGTACCAGCCAGTTGAGCAGAATCCGGATCGGCCGATCTGAGGGAATTCCGGGCCATGGGCGATTTCCACAACGCCGAGAGCGACCTCGACCGCTTCCGTTTCCGGCTCGGGATTGCCGCGCTCGTCGTGCTTCTGGCCTTTGGCACGCTGATCGGGCGCTTCGTCTGGCTGCAGGTCCTGCAGCACGATTTCTACCGTACCCGTGCCGAAGACAACCGCATCGCCCTGATCCCCATCGTTCCCAACCGTGGGGTCATCACCGACCGCAACGGTGTCGTCCTGGCGCGCAACTACTCGGCCTATACACTGGAAATCACACCCTCCCTGGCCGGTGACCTCGAAGCAACGATCGACGCGCTGAGCGAGTTGATCGATATCCAGCCCAAGGACCGCAAGCGCTTCAAGCGCCTGCTCGACGAGGCCAAGAACTTCGAGTCGGTCCCGATTCGCACCCGCCTGACCGATACCGAAGTGGCAAGCTTTGCCGCCCAGCGCTACCGCTTTCCCGGTGTCGAGGTCAGGGCCCGGCTCTTTCGCCAGTACCCACTCGGACCCATCGGTTCGCACGCCATTGGCTACATCGGGCGCATAACCGACCGTGATCTGCAGTGGATCGAGGACGCGGACAAGCAGGCGAACTACAAGGGCACCGATCACATCGGCAAGACCGGCCTCGAGCAACACTACGAGTTCGAACTGCATGGCGAGACCGGCTACGAAGAAGTCGAGATCGATTCCGGCGGCCGCGCGCTACGCAGCCTCAAGCGGATTCCGCCGGTTTCCGGCAACAATTTGCAGTTGACCCTGGATGCCAGGCTGCAGGAAATCACCGAGCAGGCCTTCGGCGACCGCAAGGGGGCGCTGGTTGCCATCGACCCGGCCACCGGCGGCATCCTGGCGCTGGTTTCCAACCCCACCTACGATCCCAACCTGTTCGTCGATGGCATCACACCCGACAACTGGAAGGAACTGAACGAACATCCGAGCAAGCCGATGGTCAACCGGGCGATCAACGGCGCCTATCCTCCGGGCTCGACCTTCAAGCCCTTCATGGCGCTGGCAGCGCTGGAAATAGGCAAGCGCACCCCCAGTCAGGCGATCAGCGATCCCGGCTTCTTCAACTTCGGCAACCACACCTTCCGCGACGACAAGAAGGGCGGGCATGGCAGCGTAGATATGTACAAGTCCATCGTCCACTCCTGCGACACCTACTACTACATGCTCGCCAACGACATGGGGATCGACAATATCGCCAGGTTCATGGGCCAGCTCGGATTGGGCCAGCGGACCGGCGTCGATCTCGGTCGCGATGATTCGGGAGAGTCCAAAGGCGTGCTGCCCTCACAGGAATGGAAAAAACAGCGCTTCAAGAAACCCGAGCAGCAGAAATGGTATGCCGGCGAAACCATTTCGATTGGCATCGGCCAGGGCTACAACGCCTACACGCCGATTCAGCTCGCCCAGGCGACTGCGGTGGTTGCCAACAGAGGCGTCATGTTCCGTCCGCACCTGGTCAATCAGATCATCGACGCCAGGACCGGCGAAAAGCGGCCGGTCGAGCCGCAGCCGATTCGCGACCTGAAGCTCAAGCAGCAGAACGTAGACGTCATCCGCCGCGCCATGGTCGGCGTCAACAAGGAAGGCACCGGCGCGCGGGCCTTCGTCGGCGCGCCTTACGAAACCGCCGGCAAGACCGGGACGGCGCAGGTCTTCTCGCTGAAAGGCGCCGATTACAAGGCCAGCGGCGTCAAGAAGGAATTGCGCGACCATGCGCTGTTCATCGCCTTCGCGCCTGCCGACAAGCCGAAGATCGCCCTCGCCGTGCTCGTCGAAAACGGCGGCTTCGGCGCCCAGTCGGCGGCGCCGATCGCCCGCATGGTTCTCGACTACTACCTGCTGGGCAAGCTGCCGGCGGGCGCTGCCAAGGAAGATACTGCGGCAGTGGAAGCGGAAGAGGGCAGCGAAGAATGATTGACGTCGTCGGCACCCTGAAACGTGGCTGGCTCGGGGTGATCGCTCCGATCGACTTTCCGCTGCTGCTGATCACCCTGGCGATCATGGCAGTCGGTCTGACAACCGTGCATTCGGCCACCTTCGACGGCAACAATCGCCTGCTGGCGCAGGCGGGCAACATGGGTGTGGCCATGGTCGTCATGTGGCTCGTCGCGCGCCTGCCGCCGCAGAAGCTGATGCGCTTCGCCTTGCCGCTCTACATCATCGGGCTGCTGCTGCTGGTTGCCGTTTTCCTGTTCGGGATCAAGGTCAATGGCGCCAAGCGCTGGCTGTCGCTCGGCTTCACCCGCATCCAGCCGTCGGAGATCATGAAGATCGCAATGCCGCTGATGCTCGCCTGGTATTTCCACAAATACGAGGCGACGCTGCGTGCCCGCCATTTCCTGGGCGCAGCCATCCTGCTGGTGATGCCGTTCGGCCTCATCGCCAAGCAACCGGATCTCGGCACCGCGCTGCTGGTCGGTGGCGCCGGCTTTTTCGTGATTTTCTTCGCCGGCTTGCCGTGGAAGGTCATCATCGGCCTGATCGCCGCCGGCGCCGCCGCCGCGCCGCTGCTCTGGGGCATGATGCACGATTACCAGCGCAAGCGCATCCTGACGCTGATCGATCCGACGACCGACCCGCTCGGCGCCGGCTACCACATCATCCAGGCGACCATCGCCATCGGCTCGGGCGGCCCGTTCGGCAAGGGTTACCTCAACGGCACGCAGACCCATCTCGAGTTCATTCCGGAAAAGCACACCGACTTCATTTTTGCCGTCTATTCGGAGGAGTGGGGACTGCTCGGCAATGCCTTGCTGGTCTTCCTTTACACTCTGCTCATCGGTCGCGGCATGATGATCGCGATGGCCGCCCCGACGATGTTTTCGCGCCTGCTGGCCGGCGCGATCACGCTCGGCTTCTTCACCTATGCCTTCATCAACATGGGCATGGTCAGCGGCATCCTGCCGGTCGTCGGCGTTCCGCTGCCGTTCATGAGTTACGGCGGCACCGCGCTGGTCACCCTGTTCCTCGGCATTGGCATCCTGATGTCGATCCAGTCAAACCGCATGCTGGTCAAGAAGTGAGCGGCCGCCTGGTCATCTGCGCGCTAGCCGCATTGCTGGTGGCAGCCTGCGGAACGACGCCGAAGGATGCGGTAGACGGAAAAAAAGGCCAGATTTCGAAGACGCCGACCCGGAAGCCGACCGCGGTCCTGAAGAAGGGCGGCGGTTTCTACAAGGATGACGGTCCGGCCGACGACATTCCGGACGGTCTCGACGACATTCCCGATGCCCAGCCGAAATGGGAGCCGCTGCACAAGCCGGCGACCCGACCCTATGTCGTTCTTGGCAGGGAATACGTGCCCAACACCGTGGTCAAGTCCTACCGGACGCGCGGCATCGCCTCCTGGTATGGCAAGAAGTTCCACGGCCAGAAGACCTCGATCGGCGAGCCCTACGACATGTTCGCCATGACCGCCGCCCACCCGACGCTGGCCCTGCCCTCCTACGTGCGCGTCACCAATGTGCAGAACGGCAAGGCGGTCGTCGTCCGCATCACCGACCGCGGCCCCTTCCACGCCGACCGCGTCATCGACCTTTCCTACACCGCCGCCTACAAGCTCGGCCTGATCAACGGCGGTAGCGGCGAGGTCGACGTCGAGGCGATCATTCCGGGCGAGCCGACCACCACCACCTATGCGCAGGTAACGCCTCCGCCCCGGCCGGCGCCGGCGGAAGTGGATGAGATCGAACTGCTGGTCAGGCGCATGGCGCTCGAGGAGCGCCCGGTCCAGACGGCCGCGATGGTCGGCATGGGCAGCGACAGCGTCCCGCCGAAGGGCGTCTATCTGCAGCTCGGGGCCTTCGCCAGCGCCGACAACGCCGACAGCCTCAGGAACCACCTGACCCGCGAACTGGACTGGCTGACCGAGCCGATGCGTGTTTATGCCGGGGGCGGCATCCATCGCCTGCAGCTCGGCCCCTACGCCAGCCGTGCCGACGCCGACCGGGTCGCCGAGAAGATCCGCGTCGCACTGGGCTCCCGGCCGACCATCGTCCTACGCTAGCAGCGGCGGGAAACAAACTGCCCGTCGTTTGACCCGAATCAATGGCGGCCTGAGGTCGCCGGCTATACTCGACTGTTTAGCGTACCGTCAGCAGAGCCATGACTACCTTGCCCGATCTGATTTGCCCGGCCGGCAGTCTGCCGGCGCTCAAGGCCGCAGTAGACAACGGCGCCGATGCCGTCTATCTCGGTTTCCGCAACGACACCAACGCCCGCAATTTCGCCGGCCTCAACTTCGACGCCAGGACGATGGCCGACGGCATTCGCTACGCGCATGGCAAGGGCCGGGAAGTCCTGCTTGCCATCAACACCTTCCCGCAGGCCGGGCGTGTCGCCGACTGGCACAACGCGGTCGATACCGCGGTCGACCTCGGTGCCGATGCGATCATCCTTGCCGACGTCGGCCTGCTCGACTATGCCAGCCGCAAGCACCCGCAACAACGCCTGCACCTTTCCGTGCAAGGCTCGGCGACCAGCTACGAAGCCATCAATTTTTGCCAGCGCGAATTCGGCGTGCGCCGCGCCGTGCTGCCGCGCGTCCTGACGCTGGCCCAGGTCGAACACGTGATAAGGAACACCTCCGTGGAAATCGAAGTCTTCGGCTTCGGCAGCCTGTGCGTCATGAACGAGGGGCGTTGCTGGCTATCCTCCTACGCCTGCGGCGAATCGCCGAATACCGTCGGCGCCTGCTCGCCTGCGAAGTACGTCAAGTGGGACAAGAAGCCGGGGGCCATGGAAACGAGGCTGAACGGCATCCTCATCGACCGCTTCGGCGACGCCGAGCCGGCCGGCTACCCGACGCTGTGCAAGGGCCGCTTCGAGGTCGAAGGCGAAACCTATTACGCGCTGGAAGAACCAACCAGCCTCAACGTGCTGCCCATCCTCCCCGAAATCCTCAAGATCGGCGTCCGCGCGATCAAGGTCGAAGGCCGCCAGCGCAGCCCGACCTATGTCGCCCAGGTCACGCGCGCGCTGCGCGCCGCGCTTGATTCGCTCAGGGACGGCGACGAGAGTTACCACGTCAAGCCGGCCTGGCAGGCCGAGCTGGCCAAGGTGTCCGAAGGCAGCCAGGCGACGCTCGGCGCCTACAACCGGCCGTGGCGCTGAAGGAAAACTCCGCATGAAGCTCTCGCTCGGACCCCTGCTCTATTTCTGGCCCAAGGCCGAAGTCATGGAGTTCTACGCCGAAATGGCGCAGAACCCGGCCCTCGACATCATCTACGTCGGCGAAGTCGTCTGCTCGCGCCGTCAGCAACTGCGCACCACCGACTGGATCGGCCTCGCCCGCGACCTGACCGATGCCGGCAAGGAAGTCGTCGTTTCGGCGCAAGCCCTGCTCGAATCGGAAAGCGACCTCAAGGCCTTGCGCCGCCTCGTCGACGATTCGGGCTGCAAGGTCGAAGCCAACGACCTCGGTGCGGTCAACCTCGTTCACGGGCAGGATTTCGTCGCCGGCCCGCACCTGAACATCTACAACGAAGCGACGCTGGCCTCTTTCGCCCGCTTCGGCCTCAAGCGCTGGGTGCCGCCGCTCGAAGGCACGCGCGCCATGATCGAAACGCTGCACGCCAGCCGCCCGGCCGGCGTCGAGACCGAAGTCTTCGTCTACGGCAGGCTGCCGCTCGCCTTCTCGGCGCGCTGCTTCACCGCCCGCCACTACAACCTCAACAAGGACGACTGCCAGTTCAAGTGCCTCGACCATGCCGAAGGCCTGACGCTGAAGACGCGCGAGGGGCAGGATTTCCTGACCATCAACGGCATCCAGACCATGTCGGCGCAAAGCTACAACCTGCTGCACGAAATCCCCGATATGCTGCAGATGAGGATCGACATCGCCCGTATCAGCCCGCAGAAAGCGCACATCGGCGAAATCATCGCCGCCTTCGACGCCGCCCGCCGCGGCGAACCGGTCGAGATCGACGGCAGCGCCTGGAATGCCTGCGGCCAGGTCGATGGTTACTGGTTCGGCGACGCCGGCATCGTCCAGCGCCACACGCAAGCCCTTGCCCACCTGGGAGCCCACGCATGAGCGAGTTCACCATCCCCAAATTCCGCCTGCCCGGCTTCGTCGCCGCCATTGGCCAGAAGCTCCCGCAATGGCCGCACGGCCTCGCCCTCGTCACCGGACTCAATGCCGCGCTCAAGATGAAATTGCTGCCCGAAAGCGAGTTGACCGCGCTGGAAGACAAACTCTTCCGCGTCCAGGTGCTCGACACTGGCGGCACTGCCCATTTCACTTATTGCGGCGGTCTCTTCCGCCCGGTCTTCCGCGCCGAGCGCGAACCCGACCTCGCCTTTGCCGCCCACCTCTCGGCCTACCTGCAACTCCTCGCCCGCCAGGAAGACCCGGACACGCTCTTCTTCAACCGCGAACTCGAAATCACCGGCGACACGGAACTGGGCCTGCTCGTCAAGAACATGCTCGATGCGGTCGAATGGCCGGGACTACCTCACCTGCCGCTGGCATCGCGCTGATATCGCGCCCCGGCACGGGGTATCGAAGCATTCTTCGCGACCGGCTCGAAAGCCGGGATTCATCCTCATCGCGCCGCGCGGCTGGCGCGGCAGCTTCAACAATTGAACCGCGCCAGACGAGCGGAGGACATGAACGTGCCGGGTTGGAGACCGCACGCTTTGCGCATGACCTTGCGGGGCACCGGTCGGTATGGGTCAAAGGGGACTGGCATCTCCCCCAAAATGGCACGCCGTATCGAAGCCTGGCTCGGCCCAGACCGCGGCGGTCGTGCCGAGTTGTGGCTGGGGATGCAACTCGATTACGACATATGGGTCGCGGAACAGAAGCCGGCCCCCAGGGTCGTTCGGGCGCCGGAATTGGTGAGTGGATGATTGTCGGGATAGAATAAAATATTCCACTGAAATCCGACTGCTTATAAATCCACTTTGACTTGAGGAAAAAACGATGAAAAACAGAAGCTTGATTCGCGCCCTGGTGCTCGGCGTGAGCCTGGCAGCACCGCTGGTCGCAACCGTACAGGCACAAACCGGCAGCCCCGCAGCCCAGTTCGAAGGCCGGGTCGGCATTGTTGAATCGGTTCGCACCCAGGCTGTACCGACTTCCGGTTCCACTGCCGGCACCATTGGTGGGGCGGTTGTCGGCGGCGTACTCGGCAATCAGGTCGGCCAGGGAAGGGGACGGACCCTCGCCACGGTGGGTGGTGCCGCAGGCGGTGCGGTGGTGGGCAACCGGCTGACCGGCGGCACCACGACGGTGTGGGTCGTCAATGTGCGATTCGATGATGGTACGAACGCCAATATCGAGCAGGATTCCCAGCCGCCGGTATGGGCCGGTGAACGCGTTCGCATTACGAATGGCAGGCTGGAACGAATTCGTTGATGTGCCAATGGTGGTTTTTGCCGTTTTTTGCGGGTCGACCGCAAAAGGCGGCAATTTCCAGGCATGAAAAAGCCCCCGGCTTGCGGGGGCGCGGAGATTCGAGGTCAGGACCTGGAATGGCGTTAGAAGGGGACCACAATTTCCTGCATGTTCAATCCGCCGCGCCCCGGCGAGACCCTCTGGGAAAACATCCTTCCTGGCCTCGGCCTGACCGTGACCGAAGCCGCCCGGCAGCTCGACGTCACACGCACCGCCTTGTCCCGTGTGCTCAATGGACATGCGGCGATCTCCCCCGAAATGGCACGCCGTATCGAAGCCTGGCTCGGCCCAGACCGCGGCGGTCGTGCAGAGCTGTGGCTAGGGATACAACTGGATTACGACTTGTGGATCGCGGAACAGAAGCCGGCCCCCAGGGTGGTTCGGGCGCCGGAATTGGTGAGTGCGTGATTGCTGGGATAGATTGATATTCTGACTCTGACGCTACGCCGGAACCGTGGTCTGTCCCCTTTTTTCCACCTTTTTTCACAAGCAGCTGACGCGGTCTCCTGGCGTGGGTGCCTGCCGATAGCACGGCGGATGTCGCTCAATGTTCCGGCTTGGCAGGTGTGGAAGTCGTCGCCTTGTCGCGTTCGATCTCGCGCATCGGGTAGACCTCCTTTACATAGAAGTAGAAGAAAGCCACCGACAGCGCCAGCACCAGCAACCCTACGATCTGCGACGTCATCTCCAGTCCTGCCGGCCCGATCTTGATGGTCGAGTTTGTTGTTGTGGACGGCGCGGGCGCGAGTTCCGCGCCCGCGGACTCGGCTGCCAGAGTCTGCCCGGCCGGTGCGTTGGCCGTTCGCACCTTTCGAGCGCGCGCCTGGCCAGTGTAGTCGCGCTTGAACTGCTGGTAGGTGATCCACAGGCCGAAGGCGACAATACCCATCACGATGCAGAATAGGAGTTGCGTTGAGAACAGATGCCACTCCCAGCCGCGCCTTTCATAGTCTCGCTGCCAACGGATGTGGGCGGCCTGGTCCTTCCGATCCTGCTCCACCAAAGCTGGAGGCATTTCCTGCGCGGCCGTGTCCTGAGCGCTTGCCTCGTATTTCTTCGCAGCGCCATGGATGTCGATGTCCACACCTAGCGCTGCGGTCGAGCCACCAAGCAACACCGAACACAACAATGCGCTGGCAAGCGCTCGCATCACCGGCAACATGGTTACTGCTCTCCAGTGACCTGGGCCAGCAGGTCCAGGTAGTAATACAGTTCCTTGTAAGGGCAGTCCTTCGGAATGCCTGCCTCGAAAGTTGCGACATCCGAAGCCTTGTTCTTATCGATTAGGATCGTGAGTATCTTGCGTAGTGCCCGCAATTCTTGCGGTGTGCCGGCGTAGTTGGCGCGGCATGCGTCACCAGAGGCGAGACCAGGCGGCATCGGCCGGGTTTGCTGCATGAAGTGTTGCATCGGGGCACAACCCAAGGCAGCCAGGTTTCCAAGCACGGTCATCTGCTGTGAGGGCGACAGCGTCACACCCTTGAACACCTCGGCCTTGAAAGCCTCATGCTTCTCGACCATGAACTTGCTTGTATCGACGGGCTTTTGTATCCGCAACTCCGCCGCCTTTGGGGGTGTCTGCTGTTGCGCATTCACGGTGGATATGCCAACCGCGGACAACATGACGCTGCACGAAAAAACCCAGCCCCAACGACCCACCTTGCGCAGGTTCATGGCAACTCCCCACAGACGATCATGCGATTCTTATAATGGATTCTTCATGATTGCGCAAGGCTCGCGCCTTGGAGGCAGCGCGCAGCGCTCGACACCATATCGAGAGGCAACATAGTCCATCGAAACATTGAATCTCGGCGATGTGCTGCGCGAATTCGCGCAGCATTGCGAACCGGTCAGGCGGTCGTGCAGGATTCAGCGAAACCGAGGGCAGCGCGACTATCGCCCGAAGCAAGCGCAAGCGTTGTCACAGGCCCGCATGCGGGCCTGTGACAACGGTCGCCGCGGTTAAAAGGGGACAGACCACAATTTCCTGTCTGCCAGATCAGCGTGTAACCATCCCGGATCCAGGTCAGCGCCGTTCGGCCAGGTCAGGGCACCGAGATCCAGTTTGACTTGTGCAAAAAACTCGGGTGCGGCGAGTGGCGCATAGATGCCGGGACTGGTGCTGGTCAGGATGGATGTGCAGTCGATGATGCCGTTACGGCCATCGCAATGAGCAATAGGCAGAGCAATAGGGGACAGACCACGATTTCGTGTTCCGCCCTCATGTCCCGACCAACCAATTTTCCACCAACAATCCAGGCACCCGCTCGAACTCGGCAAGGTTGTCGGTCACCAGCTTCAGCCCGGCACTACGGGCATGGGCGGCGATGTGCAGGTCGTTGACGCCGATTGGCCTGCCCCGTCGTTCCAGTTCGGCGCGGGTCCCACCGTAGTGGTAGGCTGCTTCAGGGGTGTAGGGCAATACCGTCAGCCGGCTGCAGAAATCTTCCACGACGTCGAGATTGCGCGCGGGAAACTGGCTTTTTTCGGCCCCATGCACCAGTTCGGCGAGGGTTATGGCTGAAATGGCCATCCGTCCGTGCTGGCGATTGAATACCTCGCGCACCTCGGGCGGCCGGCGTTTGATGACGTAGATGACGATGTTGGTGTCGAGCAGGTATTTGAGCATTGGGTTAAAAGGGGACAGACCACCATTTCTTGTCTGCCAACTCAGCGTGTAACCATCCCGGATTCAGGTCAGCGCCGTTCGGCCAGGTCAGGGCGCCGAGATCCAGTTTGACTTGTGCAAAAAACTCGGGTGCGGCAAGTGGCGCATAGATGCCAAGGTTCGTGCTGGTCAAGATGGATGCGCAGTCGATGATGCCGTTACGGCCATCGCAAAACGTGACCGCCAGTCTGTAATCAGGCAGCACGGAAACAGCCCGGATTCTCCACGGTGCGCTTGGTGTTACTCCAGCGGCTGAATTTTCCTGGGTTGTTGTTTGGCTTGGCATAGATTCCAGCCCTCCATGAGTTCAACGCGGTGCTCGATGGCCCACTCTATCGTGAGGTTCAAGGCACGCTTGGGCAGGTGGCCGACGATGACTTCCAGTGTCCGGATGTCGATTTGTGCTTCGTGTTCCCCATACAACGCAGGAAGTGCGGCGGTGCATCCTCGCGCCAGAACATCTGGAAACGATACCGAAGAACTGGCTTATGGTTGGCATGAACGCACCTGGATTCCGGATGAACCGATTATGCCAACAGTTTTTGTGACCTTGCCGGTGGAACAGCATTGGGGGCAGACGACGGATTCCCGTGCCACCCTCATGTCCCGACCAACCAGTTCTCCACCAACAGCCCCGGCACCCGCCCGAACTTGGCAATGTTGTTGGTCACCAGCGTCAGCCCGGCATTTCGGGCATGGGCGGCGATGTGCAGGTCATTGACGCCGATCGGCCTGCCCTGCCGTTCCAGTTCCGCGCGGATCCCGCCGTAGTTGTAGGCGGCTTCAGGGGTGTAGGGCAATACCGTCAGCCGGCTGCAGAAGTCTCAAACGACATCGAATGGCCGCAACTGCCGCCGCTGACCCGCCGGTTGACCGGGCTCAAATGGGGACCGCTCCCTGTCACCGCCTTCCGTCAGGCCTGATGGGCCTGCTCGCCTGGCGCCGGGAAGAGCGTCGGCGCCAGAAGATGTACGGAAGCATGGTCAGGGCCGCAACCAGCAGGTACGCGAGGATTGCCGCGATGACCAGCGGCGCGGCATGGTTGACCGTGGCCACCACCATCGCCAGGCCGGGGTTACGCGCGGCGGTGAGGATCGCTGCCGCGCTGCGCGTCGTGGGATCGGGGCCGCCCAGAAGGTGCCCGGTGGCGAGCGCGCCTGCGGTAATCAGCACAATGGCCCCGGCCGCGTTGACGCCGGCATCCTGGACCGGCTCCCAGACGGCGATCAGCGCCAGCGCGGTAAGGGCCAACAGCAGGAAGGTCGCCAGCCGCGTAGTGCGCTCCCCCAGCGCAGCGGCCCAATTCGGCCGCATGCGGTTGAGCCCGATGCCCAGAGCTAGCGGCAGCAGCTGGGCGACGAAGACCTGCCGTGCCAGGTGATTCGGGTCAACGGACGCGCTGGCGCCATAAACCTCGTCGAGGCCGGCGATCCACAGCGGAATCGTGACGACGGCGAGGATCGCCACCGCGATCTGCAGTGCCGGCGCGAAGTCGCGCTGGCCGCCCGCATCGAGAGAACGCCGCAGGGCCACCGGCGCTCCCGGCGAGATCGCCATGAGAACGATGCCCACCTCGACAGGTCGGGCGAGATCAACGCATCTGACAACGATCAACGCGAGCGCGGGGACGGCGACGAGGGCGGCGAACAAACTCTTTAGCATCAGCCCGGGGTGAATCCACGCCTTGCGGAAGTGGCCCGGCGTAATCGCCAGTCCGAGATCGAACATGACGGTGAAGATGGTCGCAGCCGCCGCGGCGGAGAGTAGCCACCCGGGGATGGGACCGTCTACCGGCATTTTATCGCCCCTTTGGCGCGAGAGACGTCCGCGCGACGTGCCGGTCGAGAACAGTGCAGCGCAGTCCGCGCTCGCGGATGCAGGGAAGCGGGTCGTCCGCCTCGGTTCGCTTCGGGGCAGGTCGTCGGCGGCTTTGCCACGCGCTTGGATCTACCCGGAACGGGCAGTGCAGGTACCGAATCGGCGTCGCGCAGTATTTGCGGTCGACAGCAAAATCCTGGCGACTTTCAGTTGCCCACCGAGATCACGGCCTCGTCTTCCTCGCCCGTCGCGGTGTGTCCGGTGCTCCCGGCGTGGACCAGGCCGGTTGGGCAACTCGGGTTGGCGACGACAACGATGCTGACCACTTCCTCCTGATCGACCGGCATCGTCAGGCTTTCGCGCCCGTGCAATACCGTGCCGCCGAAATAGACCGCCAGGCCATCGGCCAGGCTACCGTCGGCACACAGCAGCGATTCGCCAAGGGCGGGATACTCATGACCGACCGCCTCCAGAACCTCTGCGACGGTCTCGCCGCTGGCCATGATTTCGTCGCGGCCTTCGGCAAGGGGGCGCAGGATGGGGGGAATGTGGACCGAGACGACAGGGTATTCGCTCATCAACATGGCGCACCTCCTTTCAATCATTCAACTTTGACAGGCGGTGCGGCGAAAGTTCACGAAAAACGGGAGGCCGCAGCCTCCCGTCGTCTGACCGCGAGCGGTCGATTTACTTTTTCTTCTTCTGGGCATCCAAACGGAACTTGACGTAGGAGCCAGGCGCGGGCTCGATGACCGCGAGCGGGCCATCTTCGGCGTTGCGCGCCTTGACCTTGGCGCTGCCACCGGGCAGGCTGGTCAGCCATTCGTTCCAGTGCGTCCACCAGGAGCCCGGATTCTGCGTCGCGCCGGCCAGGAAGTCCTGAGGATCTTCCGGCAGGTTGCCGTCGGTCGCATCGTTCGTCCAGTAGCCATACTTGTTGGCCACCGGCGGATTGACGATGCCGGCAATGTGGCCTGAGCCGCCGAGGACGAACTTGGTGGCGCCCGTCGGCAGGCGGGCACCCATGTAGGTGCTCTTCCACGGAGCGATGTGATCTTCCACCGTCGAGATGAAGTAGCACGGGACCTTGACCTTGCGCAAATCGATCTTGACGCCGCCCAGCGTCAGGTGGCCGGGCTTGACCAGATTGTTCTCGAGATACATGTTGCGCAGGTAGTAGCTGTGCATCGCCGCCGGCAACCGGGTCGAATCGGAGTTCCAGAACAGGAGGTCGAAGGGGAACGGGTCCTTGCCCAGCAGGTAGTTGTTGACGACGAAGGACCAGATCAGGTCGTTGGCGCGCAGCATGTTGAACGTACCGGCCATCATGCCGCCGTCGTGGTAGCCGCGCTCGAACATCTTCTTCTCGAGTCCAGTAACGGTTTCTTCGTCGAGGAAGACCCGCAGTTCGCCCGGCTCGGAAAAATCGAGCATGGTCGTGAAGAAGGTGCCCGAATTGCCGCGCTTGTCCTTCTTGGCGGCCATGTAGGCCAGCGTGGTCATGACCAGCGTTCCGCCCAGACAATAGCCGGCCATGTTGACGCTGTCCTCGCCGGTCTGCGCGCAGACCTGGCTGATCGCTTCCATCGAGCCCTCGAGCAGGTAGTCCTCGAAGGACTTGGCGGCCAGCTTCTCGTCCGGGTTGATCCAGGAGATGACGAAGGTGGTGTGGCCCTGGTCGGTCGCCCACTTGATCATCGAGTTTTTCTCGCGCAGGTCAAGGATGTAGTACTTGTTGATCCACGGCGGGACGATCAGGAACGGCCTCTTGTACTGGTCGGGAGTCGCGGGATCGAACTGGATCAACTGGAACAGCGCGTTCTGGAAAATCACCTTGCCCGGCGTCGTGGCGACGTTCTTGCCCATTTCGAAGGCCGAGGTGTCGGTCATGCGGATGCGCAACTCGCCGTCGCCGGCCTCGACATCATGCAGCAGGTTGTTGAGGCCCTTGATTAGGTTCTGGCCGTGGCTCTTGACGGTTTCGCGGAAGACTTCCGGGTTGGTCAGCGCGAAGTTGGACGGCGACAGAGCATCGATGTACTGGCGCGTGAAGAAGTTGACCTTGAGCTGGGTCGCTTCGTCCAGTCCCTCGGCGCTGGCGACGGTGTCATGCAGGTGGCGTGCGGTGATCAGGTAGGACTGCTTGACGAAGTCGAAGAGGAAATGCTGCTCCCATTCCTC